>Ga0180430_10000119_pt1 | contig 86950 bp, 75 predicted proteins | sample SS_ome_9_FD_132999 | JGI IMG/M metagenome (GOLD analysis project Ga0180430, IMG submission 132999) | Hypersaline lake sediment archaeal communities from the Salton Sea, California, USA - SS_1_S_2 metaG | ecosystem: Environmental > Aquatic > Non-marine Saline and Alkaline > Hypersaline >...
GCGCATGGCGGGGCAGATTCGGTATCGAAGTTGTCCGTTCAAATCGGAAACAGGTCTGGAGGGGAGAGATGGCCGCAACGCCCAAGCAAGCCAATGCCGCGACGACGTCGACGGCGCCACTCGTCCTCGACGCCGCCGTCATTGGCGCTGGCGTCGCGGGACTCTACCAGCTCTACCTGCTGCGGCAGCAGGGGTTGGACGTCAAGGGTTTCGAAGCCGGCTCGGCGGTTGGCGGTACCTGGTACTGGAACCGCTACCCCGGCGCCCGCTTCGACTCGGAGAGCCACATCTACCAGTACCTCTTCTCCGAAGAACTGTACAAGGGCTGGAGCTGGAGCGAGCGGTTCCCCGGTCAACCCGAGATCGAACGCTGGATGAACTACGTGGCCGACGAACTCGACCTGCGCAAGGACATCCAGTTCGACACGCGCATCGCCGCGGCGCATTACGACGAGGCGCGTGGCCGCTGGACGCTCACTACGGAGTCCGGCCAGACCATCGACACGCGCTTCCTGGTGACCTGCTGCGGCATGCTCTCGGCGCCGCTGACCGCGGTCTTCGAAGGCCAGGACTCGTTCGCCGGGGAGATCTTCCACACCGCGCGCTGGCCCAAGGAGCCGGTCGATTTCGCCGGCAAGCGCGTGGGCGTCGTCGGCAATGGCGCGACCGGTATCCAGGTCATCCAGACCATCGCGCCCGAGGTCGGTCATCTCGAGGTCTTCGTACGCACGCCCCAGTACATCATCCCGATGCAGAATCCGAAGTTCGGGCCGGCCGATGTCGAAGCCTACAAGGCCAAGTTCGACTACCTGCGCGAGCGCCTGCCGCGCACGTTCAGCGGCTTCGAGTTCGATTTCGAGAACGGTTCGTGGGCCGACCACACGCCCGAACAGCGCCGCGAGACGATGGAGCGCATCTGGAACGATGGGTCCCTCGCCCTGTGGATCGGCTCCTACCCCGAGCTGTTCACCGACGACGAGGTCAACGCGCAGGTCTCGGAGTTCGTCCGCGAGAAGATGCGCGAGCGCCTCAAGGATCGGCGCCTGTGCGAGCTGCTGATCCCGACCGACTACGGCTTCGGCACCCACCGCGTGCCGCTCGAGAGCGGCTACCTAGAGGCCTATCACCGTCCCAACGTGGAACTCGTCAGCGTAAAGGACAACGCTATCGCGCGTGTGACGCCGAAGGGCATCCAGCTCGCTGACGGCACCGAGCACGAACTCGACGTCATCATCCTCGCGACCGGCTTCGACGCCGGCAGCGGCGCGCTCACGCGCATCGACATCCGCGGCCGCGGCGGGCGTTCGCTCAAGGACGAGTGGAGCCAGGACATTCGCACCACCATGGGCCTGCAGGTTCACGGCTACCCGAACCTGTTCACCACCGGCGCGCCGCTCGCGCCGTCGGCGGCGCTGTGCAACATGACGACCTGCCTGCAGCAGCAGGCGGAATGGATCAACGACTGCATCAGGTACATGCGCGAGCAAGGGGTCAACGTCATCGAGGCCAGCCGCGAGGCGCAGGACGCCTGGGTCGAGCATCACGACGAGACGGCAGACGCGACCATCGTGACCAAGACCTATTCCTGGTACATGGGCTCGAACGTCGCGGGCAAGCCGCGCCGGCTGTTGTCCTATATCGGCGGTGTCGGGCAGTATCGCGACAAGTGCGACGAGGTCGCGCGTAACGGCTACAGCGGATTCGTCTTGCAATAGTGCCGGCGGCCCCCGCAAGGGGGCCATGCGCTGCGTTCGCGAGGGCGCGGCCGGCGCCAACGCGCCGGTCCGCGCGGCGAATGGCCGAGCCGGGATTCGAAGCGCACGCGGGAGAGTGCTCGTGGAACTGGGCTTGAAAGGACGCCGCGCGCTGGTGACCGGTGCGTCGAAGGGCATCGGACTCGCCGTCGCGCGTGTCCTGGCCACGGAAGGGTGCACGGTCCATCTGGTCGCGCGGACGGCGGCCGACCTGGCGGCGGCGACAGCGGACATCACCGCCGAGACCGGCACCGAGCCGACTTGCTCGGCGCTCGATCTCGCCGAGAGCGCCAGCATCGATGCCCTCGCCACGAGCCACGCCGACATCGACATCCTGGTCAACAACGCCGGCGCGATTCCGGCTGGCAGCCTCGATGCCGTCGACGAGGCGCGGTGGCGCGCGGCCTGGGATCTGAAGGTCTTCGGCTACATCAACATGTGCCGCCGCTTCTACGCCGCGATGCGCGAGCGCGGCGGCGGGGTCATCATCAACGTCATCGGTGCGGGCGGCGAAAAGCCGACCGCGGCCTATGCTGCCGGCGCCGGGGGCAACGCTGCGCTGATGGCCCTGACCCGCGCGCTCGGTGCGCGCAGCACGCTCGACGGGGTCCGCGTGGTCGGCGTCAACCCGGGCCTGATCGAGACCGAGCGCCTGGTCACGATGCAACGCGCGTTCGCTGCCGAACGGCTCGGCGATGCCGAGCGCTGGCGCGAACTGCTGGACGCGGATTTCCCGCCCGGCAAGCCCGAACACATCGCCGACATGGTGGCGTTCCTCGCCTCCGATCGCTCCGCCAACACCACCGGTACCATCGTCACCATCGATGGCGGGCTGTGCGCACGCTGAGGCCTCGTCGCCGCTTCTGATCGAGGTCAGGCCGGCGCGCGAACCATGGCGCTAGGCTGCGAACTCTCAACGGCACGAAGGAAGGTGTGTCATGTTCCGACCGGTGTCCCGCGCCCGCGCCACGACGTCGGCGTTGCTGGCCCTCAGTCTGGCCTGGGGTGGCGCCTCAGCCGACATCGTTCTGCAGCAGAGCCGCTTCAACGAGTACATCAACAGCAGTTTCGGCAGTCCGGCCGGCGACGAAGTGTCGCCCGAAACGATCACGCTCGTGTCGACGGTCGACGGCTGGGGCAGCGTCAATGCCTTGGTCTCGACCCGCGGCGGCGGGCGCCCGCGCGCGCAGGTCGACGTACTGATGAACATCGAGCCGCAGTCGTTCAGCGCGAAGTACGTGCAGGGAGTGGCCGAGGTTCGCTACTACTGGGCGGTCGAGCAGGTCGGCGGCCCGGCGTGGAATGACAGCGTGCCGGTGGATATCGCTACCCAGGGTCTGTCGAGCTACACCATCGATTCGGTCAACGGGCCGGGCATGCAGAACATGTACGCGAAGGCCTTTTTCGACACCGCCGGCGATGGCAACCGCACCTACAATGCGACGCCGTGCATCGTCGACTGCAAGATTCCCGGAACCTTCGCCTTCGACGAAGCCTTCACTGCCGACGTGACGCCGAACGTCGCCAACCGGGTCCAGCTCACCACCGTGGTCTGGGCCAGTCTGTTCGACGGCATCGTCGATGCCACGGCCTGGGTCGACCCGGTGATTACGATCAACGCCGACTTCGCCCGACGCGACGATTTCCGTATCGTGTTCGGCAACGGTGTCACCCCCGTGCCGCTGCCGGCCTCCGCATTGCTGCTCGCGGTGTGCGCTCCCGTGATGGCGTGGCGCAAGCGGGTCCGCGCCGGCGCATGAACTCGCTGGCGCGACGCGACTCGGCGTTTGCCGCTGACCGCGTCGTGGCCGCCTGAGGCGGGGCGCGGCACTCGCCGACCTCGGCCGCGGGGCGGCCGCTCGCGCGTGCAGCGACGGCGTGTTTCCGCCGACTCCATCGCGGTTTCGCCGCGCGCTTGCCCGGGCCTGTCCGTGGCCTGATGTACCATGAGCCGCATTCCGAACGAAAGGCTGCGAGTATCATGAAATCCAGATGCGCCGTGGCGACGCTTGTCCTGATGATCACCCACGCAGCCGTCGCCCTGCCGCCCGTGCGCGGCGGCATGCGCGATGCGCGCGATGCGCACGTGTGGTTCGAGGAGCAGCCGCGCGGCGCGGGAGTCGAAGCGCCGGGCTTGCGCCTGCAGCCGACCGCTCCGGTCAGCGCCCGCTACAACGACAACATCTTTGCCAGCGATGCGCGCGATACCGGCGACGTCATCTTCGCCATCACGCCATCGCTGGTCGCGCGGCCGCAGCTCGCACGCCACGAGTTCGTCGCCAAGGTCTACGCACGGTCGGACTTCTACGCCGAGCGTTCGCGCCAGGACAACACCGAGGTCGGTGTGGGGATCTTCGGTCGTCTCGACGTGTTCGACTGGCTCGATTTCACCGTGCACGGCAACTACGACGACCTGAACGAGGACTGGGACAGTCCCGATACGCCGCTCGCCGCCGCCGAGCAGGCGAGCTTCGACCAGCTTTCCGGCGGGGTCGCGGCGCACCTGCGCGCCGGGCGCTTCACGACCGACGTCGATTTCACTTACCGCGAGGTCAATGTCGACGACGTCGCCGCACGAGGCGGTGGTGTCATCGACCAGATCGGGCGGCATCGCGATACCGTCGACATCACTTTCGAGTTCGGCTGGCAGCTCACCGAGCACCTCAAGCCGTTCGCGAGCTATCGCTGGAACGATCACGGTTACGACCAGGCCCCGCCCCGGGTGCTGGTCGATCGTGATGGCGATGGCCGCGCGATCCTGGGGGGCCTCGAGGTTCTGTTCGTCGATGTGCTGACCGCGCGTGTCTACGGCGGTCACATCATGCAGGACTTCAACGACGACGATACGAACCTCGAACAGGCCGACGGCGTCGGTTACGGCGCGGAGATCGCCTGGCAGGTGGATACGGCCACGCACCTCGAGGTCGACCTGCTGCGCGAGATCGAGGAAGCCAGCGAGGGTTTCGAGTCCGGTCGTTTTGCTACCACGCTGCGCCTGCGGGCCACGCAACGCCTGTCGGACCGGCTGATGTTGGACGCAGGCTTCGGCTACCTCGAGCGTGACTATATCGGCACGGCGCGCGAGGCGGAGACCTGGAGCGGCCGGCTCGGCGCTACCTGGCAGCTGCCGATGGATTTCTACACCTCGCTGGCCTGGCGTTACACCGAACGCGATTCCAACGTTGCCGGCCGCAGCTATACCCGGCACGAGGCCTTGCTGACGCTTGGCTGGAGTCGCTGAGCGGGCGCGCTGCACAGCCCGCTGCGCGATGCCCGCGTGACACCCCGGCAGCGGGCGAACGGCTGCGAACCGCCCGACATCGCGCTGATTCCTCGGCCGCGACCTGACGGCGAGGCGCGGGAGCGGACCCGGGGTCGAATCGTGACTGCCTTCGCTGTGCCGTGCGTTGCGCATGGGGAGCACTACGCGGACAATGGCCGCGAGCAGCTTCGATGGGCTCATTGCGCATGACCGCTACCCGGCCGGCTGGTTCCGCGTCCCCTCGGCACCGAATCCGTTTCCTGCGGAGCGCCCTCGGCTGGGTGGTCCGCTCGCTCGTCGCGGTGCTTGCCGCGGTAACGAGCGCCTGCGCCGTGCTGCCCGGCGCGACCGCCGATCGCACGTCGGCGCGCGAGGCGACGGCCGAGATCCTGAGCATCGTGCACGCGCCGTTGAACGTGCGCCATGTCGATCGCGTCGCGGCCGACACCGAGGTCGTCGGCGCGCTGCAGGCGCTCGATGCCGTCCACGAAGATACCCTGGCCGACCTCGCCCGCCGGCACGATCTCGGCTACCAGGAGATGCGCGACGCCAATCCCGAGGTCGATCCATGGCTGCCCGGTGCGGGTACCCGTATCTACCTGCCAACGCTGATGATTCTGCCCGCCGCGCCGCGTGACGGCATCGTCATCAACCTGCCGGGCATGCGCTTGTTCGACTACGCGCAAGCCAGCTCCGATGCCGCTGGTGCGCAGCACCTTTTCACGCATCCGATCGGAATCGGGCGCGAGGGCTGGGCGACACCCACCGGCACCATGCGCGTGACGCACAAGACGCGCGATCCGAAATGGTATCCACCCGCGTCGGTGCGCGCCGAGCACGCCGCCGAAGGCGATCCCTTGCCCGAGGTGGTGCTGCCCGGGCCGGACAACCCGCTCGGCCGGTTCAAGATCCGACTCTCGCGGCCCAATTACCTCATCCACGGCACCAACAAGCCGGCCGGTGTCGGCATGCGGGTCAGCCACGGTTGCATTCGCCTCTACCCCGAAGACATCGCGCCGCTGTTCGAGCGCGTCGCGCTCGAGACGCCGGTGCACATCGTCGACCAGCCGGTGCTGGCGGGATGGCTCGACGGCGAGCTCTATCTCGAAGTCCATCCGCCCCTGGCCGAGGACCCGCGCGACCTGGAGCAGCTGGCCTGGCAGGCGATCGATGACGCAATGGCCCGGCGTGCCATGCCCGGCGTGACGCCCGACGCCGGGTTGATCGCGCAGCTGGTGCGCGCGCGCCGCGGCATTCCCGTGCCCGTCACGCGGCACGGTCTGTCCCTGTCCGCCTACCTCGCGGCTGCACGTCTGGTCGCCAACGACGGCGCGAGGCGACGCGGTGAGGTCACGGCGAGCCGTTGAGCGGGGGAGGCGGGGCAACCCGGAAAGCGCGAGCGGCGGGCGGCGAAGTCGTGCGCGGGCCCCTTCGCGGACACTCTGGCAGGCTGCTACAGTGGCGCCATCGAAGCCGCGACAGCGGCGAACAGGGAGCCGCCCGATGAACGAACCCTTGCACCTGCCCCCGCGCCTGCCGCGCGACGTCGACCTCGCCGATCTGCCCTGGATGCGCCTCGCTGGCGGACCCGAGTTCGACTACCCGATCGACTACGCCTACGCGGTCGCCGACGCCGATCCCGCCGGCGGACGCATCGAGCTGCTGATCCGTTGGGAGCCCGACGCTTACTGTCACTACCATCGGCATCTCGGTACCACGACCGCACGCGTCATCGCCGGCGAGCAGCACATCCACGAGGAGCGCCCGGCCGAGAGCGTGCACAAGGTGCGCACGGTCGGCTTCGAGGGCGGGATCGCCGATGGCGACGTGCACATGGAGCACGCCGGCCCCGAGGGGCTGACCATGCTGTTCAGTGTGCACGCGCCTGACGGGCGCTTGTTCGACCTGCTCGACGCCGATGGCAATACGATTCTGAACGTGACCATGGTCGATCTCGTCGAGCGGCGCCTGGGCGAGCCCTGCGCGGCATAGCGTAGCGTCGGCCGCGCGACCCTAGCTCGCCGGTCGCTGCGGCTGCCAACGGTAGAGACGTACGGTGTTGCCGCCCATCAGCATGGCACGTTCCGCACGTGTCAGGCGCTCGTTGAGGCGGAACGCATCGACGCCCTCGGCAAAGCTGAGGAACGCGGTCGCACGCGTCCAGTCGGTTCCCCACAGGCAACGTTCGATGCCGTAGGCCTCGAACACGCGTGCGAGAGGATCCCAGATATCGGCGTAGGGAAAGGGACGGTGCGACAGCGTGCCGGCGCCGGTGATCTTGATGGCGAGGTTGGCATATCCGGCGAGGGCGAGGACCTCGTCGAGTGCCGCGAAGGGCTTTTCGGGCGGTGGTTGCTCGAAGTGCTGGCGCAGGCCGAGATGGTCGAGCACCAGCTGGGCATGCGGGTGACGCCGCGCGAGCGCGGCCATGAACGCGAGATGTCCCCAGCACAACACGTTGACCGGCAGATCGTGTGCGCTCGCGGCGCGCACGATGGCGTCGATACCGGGATCGTCGGCGGCTGGCGGGGCGTCGGCGAGAAACACGATGCGCGCCCCGACCGTGCCCGGCCGGCGGGCCCACTCGGCCACCTGCTCGCCGACCGTGGGATCGCGATGGTCGAACGGCCTGATCAGCGCGAAGCGACCCGGGTACGCGGCGTGGACTTCGCAGGCATAACTCGCATCGTAACGATACATGCTCCACGGCGAGACCAGCAGCGCGCCATCGACGCCGACCGCGTCCATGGCGGTGACGAGATCCTCGCCGGTGACCTCGGGCGGCCCGTGCAGGTGACCGACCCACGGACGCCCCGGGTGGTTGCGCTCGTAGGCGTGCACCTGCGCGTCGATCAACGGCCAGGTTTCGCTCATGGTCAGCTTCTCCGCGCCTGCGCGGACAGGCGCAGCGGCAGGTGCGCGTAGCCGAGGACATGCGTCTGGCGGATGCGCGTTGGTTCCCCGCACAGCTCGAGATCCGCGAGATGGGGCAGCAGGGCGGCGAGGCTCGCCCTCAGTTCGGCCCGTGCGAGATTGGTGCCGAGGCAGAAATGCGTGCCGAAGCCGAACGTCAGGTGGGGATTCGGTGAGCGCGTGATATCAAAGCGGTACGGATCGCGGAACACGCGCTCGTCGCGGTTCGCCGAAGGATAGAAGATGGCGACCGTGTCACCGGCGCGAATGCGCGTGCCGGCGAGGACGAAATCTTCCACGGCCGTGCGCAGGAAACTGCCGATAGGCGAGGTCCAGCGCAGGATCTCCTCGATCGCGAGCGGTAACAGCGCGGGCTCCGCGAGCAGCCGATCGCGCTGCGCGGGGTGCCCGACGAGGGCGGCGACGCCGCCGGAGAAGGCGTTGCGCGTGGTGTCGTTGCCGGCGGCGATGAGCAGCAGCAGGTAGCCGTTGAGCTGCTGGTTGTCGAGCAGCCGGCCCTGTACCGGTGTGTGCACCATGCGATCGATCAGCCCACCGCGTTCGCGACCGTGAGTGCGTGCCTCCTCGATCACCTCGTCGAGATAACAGCGCAGCTCGTAGAGCAGGCGATAGGCGGCGCGCCCGCGACTCTCGCCGGGCAGACGGTGGGCGGGGGCGACCTCGCCGATCAGGGCGTCACCCCACACCAGCAGGCGGTCCCAATCTTCGCGTGCGAGGCCGAGGATCTCGCCGACGGCGGTGAGCGGCAGCTTCGCCGCCAGCCCATGGATGAAATCGACGCCGGCGTCGCCGGCCGAACGCAGGGCATCGACGTATGCCGCGGTGAAACGCTCAGCGAGCGCCGCGAAATGCGGTGCCATCGCGCGCATCGCGCCCTGCGTGTAGGCCCAACTCGTCAAGCGCCGCATGTGGCGGTGGCGCGGGTCGTCCATGAACACCATGTCGGGTGGCTCGTCCGGGTCCCAGCCCCGTGGCAGGCCGAAATCGTCACGGCCGGCGTAGGAGAGTTCCGGATGGCCCTTGAGCGTCATGCGCAGGCGCCCGCCGCCGTTGATGAAGACCTTGGGATGCTGGGACACCGTCATCACGTCGGCGTGACGGGTCACCGCCCAGAACGGCTCGATGTCATCGCGTTCGTACCAGAACACCGGCGCTTCGCGGCGCAACCGATCCCAGGCCGCCCACGGGTAGCCATGGGCGGCATAGCTGTCCGGGTGGTGGATGTCGAGATGTTCGAGCGGTGCGGCCATGGTGGTGCGGGGGCCATACGGGGCCCGTTCTCATCTTATTGCTGCGGAAAAATAAACCGGACGCCATCCGGGCACCAAGCCTGACCCCGTTTCCCTGTGGCGATCTGCCGGGCGGCTTGTATCATGCTGCGAGTTGCGCGTGTCCGCCACCCGGCCGTGATGGCCGGCGGGATGCGGCGCACGGGTGCAGTTCGGCCAGGGGAGGCATAGCGGAATCATGCACGACATTCTCATCAGGGGCGGCACCATCGTCGATGGCAGCGGCCGGCCGGCTTTCACCGGCGACGTCGCCATCGACGGTGCGCGCATCACTGCGGTCGGCCGTGTCGATGCGCCTGCACGGCGCGTGATCGACGCTGACGGCCTGCTCGTCACCCCCGGTTTCGTCGACATCCATACCCATTACGACGGCCAGGCGACCTGGGATGCCGAACTCGCTCCCTCGTCCTGGCACGGCGTGACCGCCGCGGTGATGGGTAACTGCGGCGTCGGCTTCGCGCCCGCCGCGCCCGATCGGCACGACTGGCTGATTGGACTGATGGAAGGCGTCGAGGACATTCCCGGCGCCGCGCTCGCCGACGGCATTCGCTGGGACTGGGAGTCGTTTCCGGAGTACCTCGATGCGCTCGAGCGCCTGCCGCACGCGATCGACATCGGTGCGCAGCTCGCGCACGGTGCCCTGCGTGCCTACGTGATGGGGCAGCGCGGGTCACGTAACGAGGCGGCGACGCCGGACGATATCGCGACCATGTCGCGCCTGTGCCGCGAAGCGCTGACGGCCGGGGCGCTCGGCGTGTCGACCTCGCGTACCCTGCTCCACCTCGCGGTCGACGGCGAGCCGGTACCCGGCACGTTCGCGGCCGAGGACGAATTGGTCGGTCTCGCGCGTGCCGTGGGCGAGGCGGGCCGCGGCCTGCTCGAGGTCGCACCGGCGGGCGTTGGCGGCGAGGACCTGCTCGCACCGGCACGCGAACTCGCCTGGATGGAACGCGTCTCGCGCACGACCGGGTGCCCCATTTCCTTCATCATGGCGCAACCGAACGCCGATCCCGACAGCTGGCGCGAGCTGCTGGCCGGGTGTCGCGACGCGGTTGCCGGCGGCGCGCGCCTGCACCCGCAGGTGTTCGGCCGGCCCGTCACCGTGCTCTATTCCTTTCAGAACCTGACCCCGTTTTCGCGCTTTCCGAGCTATGCGCCGTATGCCGCGATGGCGCACGAGGCGCGCATGGCCGCGCTACGCAGACCGGAGGTGCGCGCACGCATCCTTGCCGACCGCGATCCCAACGACGACGCCTGGTCGGTGTTGCTCGGCGATCCGTGGCCCAATACCTACGTGCTCGGCGATCCGCCGAACTACGAGCCCGAGGCCGCGCGCAGCGTGGCGGCGATCGCCCGCGCCCGCGGCCAGGATCCGGCCGAGACCGCCTACGACCTGCTGCTCGAGGACGACGGCCGCAGCTTCCTGTTCTTCGCCGTCAACGCCTACGCCTATGGTCACCTCGAACCGCTGCGCGAGATGCTCGAGTTCGAGCACTCGGTGATCGGCGCAGCCGATGGCGGCGCCCACGTCGGCTTCATCTGCGACGCCAGCGTCCCGACGACCATGCTCACGCACTGGGTGCGCGATCGCACCCGGGGGCCGCGCCTGCCGCTGGAGTTCGTCGTCCACAAGCAGACGCGCGCCGCGGCCGAGCTGTTCGGTCTCGACGATCACGGCCTGCTGGCCGCCGGCATGCGCGCCAACCTCAACGTGATCGATTTCGATCGCCTCAACGTCCGCGCGCCGCGCCTGGTACACGATCTGCCGACCGGCGCGGGGCGCCTGCTGCAGGAGGCGGTCGGTTACCGGCTGACCATGGTGGGCGGCGAGATCACCCGCTGGGAAGGAGAATTCACCGGCGCCACGCCCGGGCGCCTGCTGAGGAGCAAACCACGATGACGACACCGACGCTACCCGAACCGTTCGCGGGGCTGGCGCCGTTCTGCGAGACCTGGGTGCTGCCCGACTCGAACGCGCGACACGCCCGCCGCCTGGCCATGCCGTATCCCGAGATCAAGACGTTCTACGATGCCATGCTGGCCGTCGCGCCCGACGTCCTCGCCTACCTGAGCGAGCGGCAGCTCGGCCAGCTCGACGAGGCCGATGCCAACCTGCTCAAGCTGATGCTCGCCCTCGCCGAGGTCGGGCCCGCGGTCGAGTGGTACCAGCAGCCGGCCGTCATCGACGGCTGGCCGGCGGAGCGTTTCCCGCTGGTCGCAGCGATTCCCGATACCGCGGCACAGGAGGTCTGAACATGTCCGCACGCCTCACCCCGCCCGATCTCACGGCGCGCCATCCCGAGCTCGGCACCGGCCCGGTGCCGACCGACATCTACTACGACCCGGCTTTCTACGAGCGCGAACTCGAAGCCATCTTCAAACGCGTTTGGCTGTGCATGGGGCGTGTCGAACAGCTGCGCCAGGCCGGGGACTTCTTCGTCAAGGAGCTTCCCACCTTTGGCATGTCGATTCTCGTCGTGCGCGGCAAGGATGACCGTATCCGTGCTTTCCACAACGTCTGCCAGCATCGTGGCAACCATGTCGAGCTGAAGCGTGACGGCAACTGCAACGTGTTTCGCTGCCCCTTCCACGGCTGGGCCTACGGCCTCGATGGGCGTCTCGCCGGCGTGCCGGATGCGGAAGGCTTCTACGATCTCGACCGCGACGCGAAAGGCCTGCCGGCGGTGCATCTCGACGTGTGGGAAGGCTTCATCTTCATCAATCTCGACGACCCACCTTCGATGTCGCTCGAGGAATTCCTCGGCGAGCAGGGCCGTGACCTGGTCGGCTATCCCTTTCACCGCGGCACGCAGACCTTCGAGTACGAGGGTGTGGTCGGGTGCAACTGGAAGTGCATGGTGGATTCGTTCTGCGAGACCTACCACGTGCCGTTCCTGCACAAGCGTTCGGTGACCGACACGCTGGCGGGCCCCGACAACCCGTTCGGCCGCCTCATCGACGTGCGCCTCAAGGGGCCGCACCGGACCTCCTCGGTGGTCGGCAACCTGGCCTACCAGCCCAATCCCGTGCAGGGGCTCGCGTTCCAGTACGCGCCGGGGCCATCGGTGACCAGCGGCAGCGTGGACGAGGGTACGGTGCTGCCGAAAGGGCTCAACGAAACGCGCGCGCCGAACTGGTCGATCGATGTCACGGTGTTCTTCCCCGGCTGGATCATCGTCATCGGCAGCGGCATGTACTTCACGCATCAGATGTGGCCGCTCGGGCCGAACGAGGTGGTGTGGCAGATGCGCGGCTTCCTGCGCCCGGCGTCGAACGCGGCGCAGCGCTTCGGCCAGGAGAACTCGCTGGTCGAGCTGCGCGATGCGGTGCTGGAAGACGGCAACACGCTCGAGCGCATCCAGCGCTCGTTGAAGCAGGGGCTGATCAAGGAGTTCGTGTTCCACGATCACGAACTCGCGCTGCGCCATCACTATCACACCGTCGTCAATTGGGTGGAGGATTACGAGCGCTCGGCCAGGCTCGGCACGGCGTAGTCCGCCAGGCCGGGTCGGTCGCGCGGTCAGGGCAGGTCGCGCGCCGCGAGGAAGAAGGCCTTGATCCGTGCGGCGACGCGCGACGCATCCAGCGCTTCGCCGCTGCGCGCCCGCGCGGCCTGCACCCGCGCCTCCGGCAGCAGCTCGCGGCGCGCCGTCAGCAGGTCATCGACGTAGGCCTGGGTGAACTCGGGGTGAGGCTGCATGCTGATGGCGCGATCGCCGTAGGCGAGAAAGGCGTAGCGGCAGAACGGCGTCGAGCCGGTGACGGTGGCCCCCGGCGGCGGCGCGACGATCTGGTCCTGGTGGAACGCGAGCAGGCGCGTCGTGCCCTGGTCGGCCACGCGCAGGTCGGTGACCGCGTAGTCGACGGCGCCGAGCGACCAGCCGCCGGCGAATTTCTCTACCTTGCCGCCCAGCGCCTGAGCGAGAACCTGGTGCCCGAAGCAGATGCCGACGATAGGCACCGCGGCGGCGTAGGCCGCGCGCAGGAACGCCTCCAGCGGTGCGATCCACGGGTGGTCCTCGTACACGCCGAAGCGTGAGCCGGTGATGAGCCAGCCATCGGCAGCGTGTACGTCCCCGGGCAGCGTGCCGTCGACGACCGCGTAGGTTCGATAGGCGAAGTCGTCATTGCCGAGCAGGCGCTCGAACATCGTGTTGTAATCGCCGTGGGTGTCGCGCAGGGCGTCGGGGGCGTGGCCGCACTGCAGGATGCCGATCGTGAACATGTGCTCTCCTGTCGCCGGGTGCCGGCAGCGTTGACTGGGATGGCGTGGCTGGTAAAGATAACCGCAGATGCAGGCCGGCGCGTCCTGCGCGGCAGGAGGGGGGAGTCATGCGTAATGCGGAAGCGATTTTCGATCACCATCTCGAGGTCTTCGCGGCCGGTGACCTCGACGGCATTCTCAGCGACTATGCCGCCGACGCGGTGATGATCTACGGCGACCGTACCTGGTACGGTGTCGAGGGCGCGCGGGCGTTCTTCACCATGTGGCTGGACGATCTGCTGCCAGCCGGCAGCGCGTTCGACCTCATCGACAAGGTCGCGACCGAGGACATGGTCTTCATCAGCTGGCACGCCGAGTCGCCGCGCTATCGCTTCGATTTCGGCACCGACACGTTCGTCATGCGCGACGACCGCATCTGGCGCCAGACCGTCGCCACCTCTCACGTGCGCAAGTAGCCGCAGCGGCGGCGCGCCTGGCTACTCGGGCAGGGCGAACGCGACCACGTAATCGCCCATCGGCGTGTCGTACCAGGCGTGTCCGCCGGACGCGATGACGACGAACTGCCGTCCGTTCACTTCGTAGGTCATCGGGGTCGTCTGGCTGCCCGCCGGCATGCGGTGTTTCCAAAGTATTTCGCCCGTCTCGACGTCGAAGGCACGGAAGCGCTGGTCCATGGTCGCCGCGATGAACACGAGGCCGCCCGCGGTGACGATCGGTCCGCCCGAATTGGGCGTGCCGAGGTTCCATTCGAACGGCAGCGGGATCGGCGTCTCGCGGTCGATCGAGCCGAGCGGCACGTCCCACTTGATGGTTCCACTGGCGAGATCGACGGCGCTCAGGCCGCCCCACGGCGGCGGATTGCAGGGCGCGCCGAGGGGCGAGAGCAGGTAGCCCACGGTCATCGCGTAGGGCGTGCCGAGCTGCAGCGAGGGGATGGTCTCGCGCAGGATGGCGGCACCGGCCTCCGCGCCGACGCGCGCGATCTCGCCGGCGGCTTCGCGCGGGTAGAGCCTGACCTGGGTCGCGATGCGCGTGGTGTTGACGATCAACAGGCCGCTGTCGCGGTGCCAGGCCGGGCCCGGCCAGTTCGCCCCGCCGGTCCAGCTCGGCATGAGGATCGTGCCCTGCGTGCTGGGCGGTGTGTAGAGGCCTTCGTTACGCAGCTCGGCGATGCGCTTCTTGCACATCATGCGGTCGATGAAGGTGAAGCCCCAGGCATCTTCCGGATCGAGCTTCTGCGCCACCAGTGGGGGCGGCGCGGTCGGGAACGGCTGCGTCGGCGACAGCCATTCGCCGTCGACTACGCCACCGGGCACCGGGCGCTCTTCGATCGGGAACAGCGATTCACCGGTCTCGCGATTGAAGACGAACACCCAGCCCTGCTTGGTGGTCTGTACCACGGCCGGGATCGTGCGGCCGTCCTTCTCGAGTTCGATCAGGGTGGGCTGTGATGGCAGGTCGTAGTCCCACAAGTCGTGGTGCACGAACTGGAAGTGCCACACCACCTCGCCGGTGGCGCCGCGCAGGGCGACGAGCGAGTTGGCATAGCGGTTCTCGCCGGGCCGGTTGCCGCCGTAGAAATCCGGCGCCGCGCTGCCGGTCGGCAGGAACACCAGGTCGCGCTCCTCGTCGACCGAAAGGATCGACCAGACGTTGGCGTGGCCGGCGCGACGCCAGCTCTCGTCGTGCCAGGTGTTCGCTGCCGGGTCCGCCGGGTCGCGCGGGATCGGGTCGAAGCGCCAGCGCAGGGCGCCGGTGCGTGCGTCGTAGGCGCTGACCCGTCCGCTCTGGCCTTCGGCCCGCTGGTTGTCGGCGATCGATGAGCCGATCACGACAACGCCGTTGACGACCACCGGCGGCGAGTCCAGGTGAACTTCACCAGGAAACAGCAGTTCCTTGCTCGGTTCGACGAAGACCTCGCCGTTGTCGGCGAACCCGGCGCAGCGCTCGCCCGTCTCGCCGTCGATGGCGAACAACCGGGAGTCGCTGGTGCCCATGAACAGTCGCGTGCGGCAGGCCGTGCCCGGCGCGGCCAGCGGGTCGGTCCACTGGGTAATGCCGCGGCACTTGTAGATCATCGCCTGGGGATTGTCGAGCGAGACTTCGGCGTCGAAGGTCCATTGCTCGGCGCCGCTCGCAGGGTCGAGCGCGACGATGCGATTGAACGGCGTACACAGAACCAGCTTGTCGCCGACGATGATCGGCGTACTCTCGAACGAGCTGTCCTCGAAACGTTCCGGGAAGCGCTCCGGTTCGCCGGTGCGATAGGTCCAGGCCGGCTCCAGCCGGGCGACGTTGCCGCGGTTGATCTGGTCGAGCGCGGAGTAGCGTTCACCGCCGCGGTTACCGCCGTAGGCGTGCCAGCTCTCGGCCGCCGCCTGGTGAATGCAGAGCGCGAGCACCGCGCCTAGCAGACTACGAATCATCGCTGCGCCTCCCCCGTTTCGATCGCTGCAGTGTGCACCATGCGCGGCGTCATCGCGAGCCGCGCTGCGGCGCTGTCACGCTGCGTCGGTAGTGGGATCGGCCTGGCGCGGCACCGCCGCGCTGCCGTGGCGGTCATCGCGCCCGGCTCAGCCGAGCGCGTTCAGTGCGCGCGTGAAGTTCTCCACGGTGCGATCGATGTGCGTGAGCTTGTCGAGGCCGAACAGGCCGATACGGAAGGTCTGGAACTCCGCCGGCTCGTCGACCTGCAGGGGCACACCGGCCGCGATCTGCAAACCCTGCTCACGGAACTTCGAGCCGTTGTGCAGGGCCTTGTCCTGCGTGTAGCACACCACCACCCCGGGTGCCTCGAAACCCGGCGCCGCGACGCTGTGGTAGCCGGCCTCGCCGAGTACCGCGCGGATGCGCTGGCCGAGTTCAGACTGTTGCGCTTTGAGCGTGTCGAAGCCGACTTGCTGCATTTCGGCGATGGTGCGGCGGAACGTGACCAGGCCATCGGTCGGCATGGTCGCGTGGTAGGCGTGGCCGCCGTTTTCATAGGCCTGCATGATCTGCAGCCACTTCTTGAGATCGCAGGCGAAGCTGGTGCTGGTCGTCTCCTCGACCCGGGCACGCGCGGCATCGTTCATCATGACCAGGCCCGCGCAGGGCGACGCGCTCCAGCCTTTCTGCGGTGCGCTGATCAGCACGTCGACACCGATGTCCTGCATGTCCACCCACAGCGTGCCCGAGGCAATGCAGTCGAGCACGAACAGGCCGCCGACCTCGTGGACGGCCGCGGCGACGGCACGCAGGTAGTCGTCGGGCAGCAGCATGCCGGCCGAGGTTTCCACGTGCGGTGCGAACACCAGCGCCGGCTTCTCCGCGTGGATCGTCGCGACGACCTCGTCGATTGGCGCCGGCGCGAATGGCGCGTCCGCGGCATCGCCCGTGCGACGCGCCTTGAGCACCAATTCCGCCGACGGAATGCCGCCCATCTCGAAGATCTGGCTCCAGCGGAAACTGAACCAGCCGTTGCGGATGACGAGTACTTTGCGCCCCTGTGCGAGCTGTCGCGCGACGGCTTCCATGGCATAGGTGCCACCACCCGGGACTACGGCGACGGCCTGGGCGTTGTAGACCTGCTTAAGCGTGGCCGAGATGTCGCGCATGACCTCCTGGAAAGTCGCGGACATGTGGTTGAGTGAGCGATCGGTGAACACCACCGAGAATTCGAGCAGGCCGTCCGGATCGACGGTATCAAGCAGTGCGGCCACGGTTTCGGCTATCTCCCTTGCAATGGTCATGAACGAGGCAGGGCCAGATGATCGGGGACTGCCCGCCGAAGTACAAGTCGCTGGCAGTGCCGTGCTGCGCCGCGGTCGGGAATCGGCTGCCGCCGCCGTCGCGGCCGGCACACTTGCACGCCGTTGGCGCCTGGCGTGAAATGCCCCTTCGGCCGGCGTCCGCCGGCCAGTCACGAATCATCCGGACTGGGGAGGTCACACGGACATGGGAGCGAAGCAATCGGAGGGTATGGGGGTCGGCGTGTTCCAGATCCTCGCTGATCATTTCACGGGCGATCCGGCCGTCATCGCCCGGCGCGCAGAGGAACTCGGTTTCGACTCCTACTGGTTGCCGGAGCACGCCGCGATTCCGCAAGGGTCGGCCGAGGTCTACCCGGGCAGGGCCGAGGGTGCCCCGGTGCCCGAGTACCTGTTCAAGATGCCCGATCCGCTGATTGGACTCTCGCGCGCTGCCGCGGCGACCACCACGATCAACCTCGGCACGGGCGTTGCGCTCGTGCCCGAGCGGCATCCGGTGCTGGCGGCGAAAGAGATCGCGACGCTGGATCACTACTCCAAGGGCCGCTTCATCTATGGCATCGGCGCGGGCTGGAACGAGCCCGAGTGCACCATGATGGGCGGCGACTTCGCGCACCGCTGGGGCCAGGTCAAGGAATACATCCTGGCCATGAAACAGCTGTGGACCGGCGAATACGTCGGCGCCGAGGGCAAGTACGCCAACTTCCCGGCGAGCGTCTGCCGCCCCACGCCCTGGCGCAAGCCACATCCGCCGATCCTGCTCGGCAGCATTGGCTCGCCCAACGTCTATCGCCGCGTTGCGCAATGGGGGGACGGCTGGCTGCCGTTCGTGCTCGACCCGCAGGAGATTGCCGATGGCCGTGCCGCGATCAACGAGGCCGCGCAGCGCGTTGGGCGCGATCCGGGCACGATCAACATCACCGCGTTCGCGCCGGACGGCATGTTCCGCAAGCGCAGCGACCTCAAGGCGCTGGCCGCCGCGGGCGCCGACAACGTGGTGCTGTGGCTGCAGGGGGACAGCGAGGGCGCCCTGCTCGCGGAACTCGAGGCGCTGGCCGGCGAGGTATTCTGACGCGCCGCGCGCCCACGTCGCGGCGCCGCGACGTGGGCGCCGTCGCACGGCCCTGCTGCGGCATGGGCTCGCGTTGCCGCAATGTAAGCCATCCGCCGGCAGCCTGTGCCGCGATACTGGAGGTAGGCCATGCTCATCGAAGTTCGTCAGGATTGGTTGGACCAGGTCGACGAAGAGGTCATTGATCCGGGCCGGCGCATCGTTGACCCGCACCATCATTTCTTTGTCGAGAATACGGATTTTCCGCACTACGAGCTGGCCGACCTGAGGGCGGACGCGGCCACCCATGACGTCCTACAGACCGTGTACGTCCAGTGTGGCGAAGGCTATCGCCGTGATGGCCCTGAGGCGCTCCGCGCGGTAGGCGAGACCGCGTGGGTCGACGCCATCGCGGTCGAGGCGCGCAAGCAACCCCAAGCGGTGCAGATTGGCGCAATCATCGGTACTGCCGAGCTGCGCCTCGGTGCCGCCGTGCGCGAGGTGCTGGAGGCGCACCAGGCCGCGAGCGCGTTGTTCCGCGGCATCCGCCAGATGGCCGCCTGGGACGCCAGCGACGCGCTTGTGAGCATGCCCGGTCTCAGTGATGCCAGGCTCTATGACGAGGCGGATTTTCGCGCCGGCTTCGCTGTGCTCGATGACATGGGCCTGGTCTTCGATGCCTATCATTACCACCCCCAGACGGAGAGCTTTATCCGGCTCGCGCGCGCTTTTCCGGGGGTATCTATGGTGCTCGATCACCTGGGTACGCCGCTTGGTGTGGGGCCTTACGCGGGTCGCGACGACGCGGTGCGCGCGCAATGGAAACGTGAGCTTGCCGAGCTGGCTCTCTGTGAAAACGTCACCGTCAAGCTCGGTGGCCTGGTCATGCCCTGGTGCGGCTTCGGTTTCGAGCGGCAAACGCGCCCCCCGACCTCTGACGAACTCGTCGCCCGCCAGGCGGACTATTACCACTACGCCATCGAGGTGTTCGGCCCGGCGCGTTGCATGTTCGAGAGCAATTTTCCGGTCGACAAGTGTGCCGTGTCTTACCGCGTGTTGTGGAACGCATTCAAGAAGATCGCCGCACGCTATAGCGAGGCCGAGCAGGATGCGATGTTTCGTGGCACCGCAACGCGCGTCTACCGGCTCTAGGGAAACCTCTGCACAAGCCATGCCTCCGGTACCTCGCACCGGCGCTGTCCGATGTCGGCGCGACGAATCTTCGCCATAGCGCGCTATGACGTGCGCTTCGCACCTTGCACTCGAACAGCGCGGACACGGACTTCTCGGACCAGGCTTATTCAGGCGTTCTCCAGGCACGGGCGGCGCGGCAGGGGTGTGCCGCTGGCTTTTCCGCCGGCGCTCGCGCGGTCGAAGGCCCGTCGACTGCGGGGCGATGTCGCGGCAGTGACGGTGGTGCGGGTCCGGTGGCAGACGCTGTTACGCGCGCCGCGGATTCACAATGTAAATGCGACACCTTGTCTGCGTCGTAACGCGCGGTGCTCGCCGGCGCCGCGCCCATCGGGCCTGGCTTGGCTTGCCCTGGGCACGGCGCCGGATGCGCTCGGGCCGGGGCCCGGATCGTGCATACTTTGCCGAGACGGTCACCCAGCTTTCACACGGAATCGCACCTTGCCACTGCATCGTCTCATTGTTCTTGCCGCTGCGCTGTATCTCCTGGTTCTCGCTCCGCTCGGGGCCGCGGCGGCGGGCCCGAGCGACACCGCCGCGGCGCCACCGCCTGCACCCGGTGCTGATGCCGCGGCGGAGACGGCCGCCGAGACGGCGCCGGCCGACCTGCCGCAGGATCCGGTCGCAAATTCGCTCGATGCGATCAGGGACCTGCTCGAGCAGCGTACCGAACGGCGCGCCGATCTCAGGATACTGCGCAAGGAACTGGCCAAACCGCGCGAGGACACGGACACCGCCCAGCTCAGCGCCAGCATCAACGAGATCGAGTCCAGCATCGAGGACGTGAATCGCCAGATCGGCGCGCTCGCCACCGGTGTCAGCGACAGCGAGTTCGATCTCGACCGCACGCTCGAGATCGACCTCAAGGCCGAAGCCGAGCAACTTCTGCAGCCGTTCGTGATCATGCTGCGCTCGTTGACCGAACAGGCCAGGCAGATCGAGAGCCTGCGCCGCGAGTTGAGCGTCGCTCGCAATCACCGCGGCGTTGCCGAACGGGCGCTGCTCCAGCTCGATCCCCTGCTCGCGGCGGCACAGGACGAGAAGACGCGGTCCGAGCTGACGCGACTGCGCAAGCAGTGGCAGCAGCGCCTCGAGGCAGTCGACGACCTGATTGCCGCGCGGCAGAGCCAGCTCGATTCACGCCAGGCCAACCGCTCCTCGAGCGTCGATGCCGCCAACGATTTCGCGCGCTCTTTTCTGCGCGAGCGCGGCCGCAACCTGCTCTACGGCGGCACGGTCTTCTTCGTCAGTCTGCTCGGGCTGCGCTTCATCAGTCGTCACCTCGGCGTTTACCGCGCGCGTCGCGGCGCGCGCAAGAACCTCGCTACCCGCATCGTCACCCTGGTCTACGCCGTCGGCAGCTTCGCCATCGCCTTGCTCGCCACGCTGATCACGTTCAATGTGCTCAACGACTGGCTGCTGGTCGGCGTGACCGTCGTGTTCATCGTGGCCCTGGCCTGGATCGGCGTACGCATGCTGCCGAGCCTGATCGAGCAGGCTACGCTGTACCTCAATCTCGGTGCGGTGCAGGAAGGCGAGCGTATCTTTTTCAACGGCATACCGTGGCGGGTGAGCAAGCTCGGCTTCTACTGCGACCTGGTCAACCCGGCGCTGGAAGGGGGCGAGTTCTCCATGCCGATCCGCGAGCTGATCGGGCTGCATTCGCGCCCGGTAACGCCCAACGAACCCTGGTTCCCGACCCGCAAGGGCGATTTCGTGCGTCTCGATGCCGGTCTCGCCGAGGTGCTGGTGCAGACCCCGGGCCTGGTCGAAGTACGCATCGAGGGCGGTATCCGCCAGACATTCACCGCCGCGGCCTTCTACGAGATGGCACCACAGAACCTGTCCCACGGCTCGCGCGCCGAGGTCGTGTTCGGGATTTCCTACAAGCACCAGGCCATCGCGACGAAAGCAGTGCGCGACAAGCTGCGTGCGTTCGTGCGCAAGGGGCTCGAGGAGGTCCTGCGCCCCGAGCAGATCCTGCGCGTCGACGTCGAACTCATGCGCGCCGGCGAATCGTCCATCGACTACGGAATCGAGGTCGACTTGTCGCCGGATGCCGCGGTCCATTACGACACCGCCGAATGGTTGTTGACGCGCCTGTGCGTCGATGCCTGCAATCACTACGGCTGGGAGATTCCCTTCCCACAACTCGTCGTCCATCACGCGCGTGACCAGGGCGCCGCGCCTGTCGACGCAGCGGGTAGCGTACGCCGCGACGCCTGACTCACTGCGTTGCGCCGCCCGGACAGCGCCGCGTCCGGAGGCGGCGCTCTGCGCGCCGGCGCCGCCGCCTGCGCTGTTCCGCCCGCGCGGCTGTGCTACGGTGGCGCGCCCCGAACCAGGACCGCAGGATGAACCGACTAGGCGACCAGATCAGCCCCTTTCTCCTCAGCCACGCAGGAGATCCCGTCGAGTGGCAGCCCTGGGGCGAGGAAGCGCTGGCGCTGGCGCGGCGCGAGGACAAGCCGATCCTGCTGTCCGTCGGCTACTCGGCCAATCACCTGTGCCACGTGATGGGGCGCGAGTCGTTCAACAGCTCGCAGGTCGCCGCGATCATGAACCAGCAGTTCGTCAACGTTCTCGTCGACCGCGAGGAGCGCCCGGACATCGATCGGTTCTACCAGGTCACCCACGGCCTGCTCAATCGCAAGCCGGGCGGCTGGCCGTTGACGATGTTCATCGATCCCGAGGATTGTCTGCCGTTCTTCGGCGGGACCTATTTTCCGCCGCAACCGCGTGCCCAGGCGCCGGGCTTTCGCGAAGTGCTCAAGAGCATCGCCAAGATGTATGGCGAGAAGAATCGGCGCATGGCCGAATTCAAGGAGAAGTTCGGCGCCGCGCTCGGCGAGATCCTTGGCGGACACGCACCGGCCGCGCTCGACGCCGCGCTGGTCGAACGCGCCTGCGGCCAGATCGACGCGAGCTTCGATGCCGCCAACGGCGGCTTCAGTGCGGCGCCCAAGTATCCGCATCCGGCCGGGCTCGCATTGCTGCGGGATGCCGCGATCTGTGCCGCGACGCCCGCGCAGACCGAGCGTGCGCGCTACATGCTGGACTTCACGCTGGACGCGATGTCGCGCGGCGGACTGTTCGACCACCTCGGCGGCGGCTTCCATCGCGCTGCCACCGATGTCAGCTGGACCGTCCCGCACTTCGAGAAGATGCTCTACGACAACGGCGCGTTGCTAGGGCTCTACGCGGCACGAGCCGCTGACACCGGCTCGGCCTGGTTTGCCGAAACGGCACGGCGCACGGCCGACTGGCTGATGAGTGACATGCGGCTCGAGGGCGGCGCTTTCGCGGCCAGTCTCGATGCCGACAGTGACGGTGGCGAGGGCGAGTTCTACTTGTGGCGCGACGATGAACTCGGCGCGCTGCTCGGTGCAGACCGGGCCGCGTTCGCCGCGTGCTTCGACCTCGAAGGCAAGCCCAACCACGCCGGGCGCTGGCAGCTGCGCCGGCAAGCGCCGGTTGCCGATGCCGCGCCCGACGAAGCCGCGGTACCGCCGGCAGTTGTCGACGTGCGCGAGCGCCTCGCCCAGGCGCGCGCTGAGCGCCCCTCACCGCGACGCGACGACAAGGTGCTCACGGCCTGGAACGCGCTGGCCGTTGGTGGATTGCTCACCGCAGGCCGCCTGCTCGGGCGCGACGATTGTCTCGACGCCGCGCAGCGTGCCGCCGACTACCTGCGTGAACATCACTGGCGGGACGGCGAGTTGCTCGCCGTCAGCCGGGACGGTGCGGTAGGTGTCGGCGGTTTTCTCGACGACTACGCGTTCTTGCTCGATGCCCAGCTCGAACTCCTCGGGGCACGCTGGCGCGAAGCGGATCTCGCGTTTGCCGCGACACTGGCCGATGCGCTGATCGCACGTTTCGAGGACGGCGAGCGCGGCGGTTTCTACTTCAGCACCGAGGCGCACGATACCCCGGTCATGCGCATCAAGCCGTATGCCGACGACAATCTGCCGAGCGGCAACGCGGTCGCTGTGCGTGCACTGCTCGAGCTCGGCCACCTGCTCGGCGAGCCGCGCTATGTCGAAGCGGCCGAGCGTGCCCTGCGCGCCGGCATGACCGAGGCCGGGCGCTGGCCTTCGGCACACGCGACGTTGATGCGTGCCCTGCTCGACATCGAGCAGCCGCCGGCGCACGTCGTCTTGCACGGAAGCCCGCAGGCGACCCAGGCGTGGTCAGAGCAGGCGCATGCACGCCTCGGGCCGCGTGCGCGTGTCTACGCCGTGCCGCCGGACGCGACCTTGCCGGGCGGTGTGGCGGGGCAGGGCGCCGCCGGTGATGCCGACGTCGTGGCCTGGATCACGTGCGGCGCCACCAGGCATGACGGACTCACCAGCCGCGAGGCGTTCGACGCCGCGCTTGCGACGATGTCCGCAGCCTGAGCCGCCGCACCGCCGTCATTTCGCCGCCAGGTGCGTGGTAGTCACGTCGAGCAGCAGGCGGGCGTCGGGTCCGCATACGCTCGTGCGCACAATCGACAGCGTGCGGCCGCGCTTGACGAAGTGCGCTGTCGCCGTGAGCGTGCCGGCACTCAGGTTGCCGACGAGGTTCGCGGTCAGGTTGATGGCCAGCGGGAAGCCCGCCATGCCGGGCGTCGGCGCGCGCCCGTCGAGTACGAGATGGGTCGCCGTGACGTCGGCAAACCAGATCAAGGCACCGGCGTGCACGGTGCCGAAGGGATTGCGCATGCCGTCGGTAACGGTCATGCGTGCGCTGATGGTGCCATCTTCCGGCGCCCCGACGTCGAAGGCGATGTCACCGCGATAGGCAGCCAGCGCAGGCGATTGGTTGCTAGAACCGGTCTCAAAATTATTCATGGTTGCGTTGGCGCCCAAAAAGCTCGGCCCCAAGAAGATCATTCGTGGAGGCGCGGTGCGCAGGGAATAGTGGTTCTATTTCCAAGTACCGTAACGCCGTAGACGGGCCCCAAGAAACTATTGGTGGGGGAGCAACCCGAAGGGCCGATGGCTGCCAAGTCCACTTTTTTTGGCGCGCATTTCCGCGTTACTCTTCGCTCACACGCTGAGCATGTTATCCGCTCATCGCGCCTTGAACTGCGCCCCATCGAAAATAGACCTGGCAGCCGTCGGCGCAACCATGAATAATTTTTAGACCGGTCCTGGTGTGTTGCTCGGTCACGCGGCATGGCCTCCGTCGAGAATTTGCGCGCGAGTGCGCCGCGACCCAACTCTAGCAGAATGGTCAGGGAAGCCCGAGGGCAGCCACCACGACGACGCGCGGCCGCCCGCGGCGCCGGGCGACCGGCGCGAACACGCGCATCGTACCGTCCGGGCATGGTCAAATACCGCCCCCGATTCGCCCCAACGCACCGGCCGCAACCGCACACGTCAGTGAAGAAGAAACCCCCACCCGCGCCGCCCGAGACGCCATCGTCCAGCCCCTTCGCCGTCCTCGCCGGGCTCGACGTTCCCAAGGCCGCGCCCGACGAGTCGCAGACCGCGCCGGCTGACCCGCGTGCGCCGCGCCGACGGCTCGACGTGCGCCGCATGACCGCCCACCGCGGCGGCAAGACAGTCACGGTGATCACGGGCTTCGACGGCGTCCCGGCGGCGGACGTCGAACAGCTCGCCAAGCGCCTGCAGAAGGCCTGTGGCGCAGGCGGTACGGTCAAGCAGGGGCGGGTCGAAATCCAGGGTGACCAGCGCAAGAGCGTCGTGCGCCTGCTCGAAGAGGCGGGTTTCCGCCCGGTGCTGGCCGGCGGCTGAGGGCTGCGCGCGAGAAAGCCGGCGTCCGCTGGCGTGGCGGGCCAGCCGCGTCAGGCGCTTGTCATCGGCACGGCCTGCGGATGCCTCCGGTGGCCGCGCACCTGCTCGAAGCCGTGGGCGATGCGGAACATGGTCGGCTCGTCGTAGGGGCGGGCGAGGATCTCCATGCCGACCGGCAGGCCGTCATCGGTGAAACCCGCGGGCATGGTCATCGCCGGCATCCAGGTCTGCGAACCGATCAGCGTATTGGTCGGGAAGGTCAGCGTCGTCCATTCACCGGAATCGGTCTCGCTGCGGCGCGGCGGCGGCACCTGCGCGGTCGGATAGACCAGCGTCGCGAGCTCCTCGCGCGCCATGATGTTGACGACCAGCTGCATGAACGCCTCGCGCGCCGCGTAGGCGCGGTGGTAGTCCATGCCATCCAGCGGCGCGTCCGGCCCGGCGGCGATGCCCTCGAGCAGGTCGAGTTTCGCGTGGTAGCGCCCCGACGCGACGATCGCCTGAACCGAGCGGGCCGGCGCATCGGCGCGCGCGGCGAGGAAGGCGTCGATGTCGTACTTCGATTTCAGCAGGTACAGCGACGTGTCGACCAGCCATTGACCGAGATCCGGGATCTCGACGTCGACGAGCGTGGCGCCGCCGGCGCGCAGCTCATCGAGCGCACCGTCGAGAACGCCGTTGACGGCCGCCGCCGCGGGCAGGGACGCGGCGCCGAAGGCATTGCGCACGACGCCGATGCGCACGCCGGCGAGACCGTCATGCACCAGCGACGGCAGGTAGGATGCCGGCGCACGGCCAATGCCGTGCACACAGGTCAGCGGATCTCCCGGGTCGTAGCCGGCGAGCACGGAGAACAGGCGCACGGCGTCTTCGACATTGCGCGTCATCGGGCCGATCGTGTCCTGCAAGCCGACCAGCGGGTTGCAGCCTTTGCGGCTGATGATGCCGGGGGTCGAGCGTACGCCGACCAGGTTGCAGAACGAGGCCGGCAGCCGCACCGAGCCGCCGCAGTCGGTGCCGAGTCCGATCGGTGCGAACGATGCCGCGACTGCCGCGCCCGTGCCGCTGCTCGAGCCACCCGGGTCGCAGTCGAGGTGGTACGGGTTCTTCGTCTCGCCGCTGCGCGAAGAATAGGCGAACCATGACGTCGCCCAGTCCGGCAGGGTCGTCTTGGCAATAATGACGGCGCCCGCTGCGCGCAGCTTCGCGACGACCGTGGCGTCTTCGCGCGCCATGTAGTCGGCGAACACCTCCGAGCCGAACGAGGTCGGCATGTCCGTCGTTTCGAGACAATCCTTGATGACGATTGGGATGCCGTGCAGCGGGCCGGTCAACGCACCGCTCGCCGCGAAACGCCGGTCGAGTTCGCGCGCCTCTCTCGCGGCTCGCTCGTTCAGGGTGACCACGGCGTTGAGCTTTGCGCCGGCCTGGTCGTGCGCGGCGATCTGCGCCATGAACGCCTCCACGAGACGCTCGGCGCTGGTCGCGCCGCTGCGTATGGCGGCGTGAAGTTGCGCGATCGTCGCATCCTGCAACCCGGGGTCCATCTGAGCCATGTGCCGTCTCCCTTTTGCCCCTGATTCTACAGTGCGCTGTTGCCGCGTCATCAGGGCGCGTTGTGGATGTCGTCCCCGTGAGGCATCGCTTGCAGCCGCCCTATGCCCTTTCCCAGGACAGGTTCGGTCCACGAGACCGTGCTTTCTTTACTTGCCTGGATTGCCCACGGTATAAGAACTGGATGTGGTTCCGCGCCGAAGCCGGCGGCGGACTGCGTGTCACGGCTCACGGGGGAGTGCGAGATGGAGAATGTGTTGCGGCGCAGCGGCGCCTGCCTGCCCGGATATCCGGCGGGCGACAGCGTTCGCGGCGTGGCCGCGCCGGTCCGATGAGCGACACGGACGTCATCGTCATCGGTAGCGGCTTCGGCGGCTCGGTCGTCGCCGCACGGCTCGCGGAAGCCGGCTTTCGCGTCACGTTGCTCGAGCGCGGTCCCTGGCGCGACACCGTGCCGGTACGCTCGATGGGCATCGAGAAGCGCACGCCACTGCCGCGGGGGCGGCAGTTGTTCTCCCGTCTGCTGCGTGCAGTCGGCGGCAACCGGATGCCCGGCGGGAGTATCAAGTTGAACAAGCAGGGCCTGTTCGAGCTGTTCTTCGCCAAGGGCGTGAAGATCGCCTGTTCGTCCGGCGTCGGCGGCGGTAGTCACGTGTATTCCGCGGTCAACATTCGCCCGCTCGCGGAGAACTATTGGGAAGGTCATACCGATGACATTTCCGACGTCAGCATGTCACCGCACTACGACGCCGTGCTCGAACGCATGGGCTCGGAAACGCCGATGGCCGATCACCGCATCCCGAACACCTCGGCGGTGCGTTTCAAGGGCTCCGACGCGATCGAGCCGGCGACACCGCCGCCCGATCCGCGCATCGGTTACCTGCTGCCCGAGGATCCGGACAATCCGCGGAAAGTCGTCGACGCCAACGGCATCGAGCGCTACGAGGTCGACTACAAGGCCGGTGAGGACGGCTTTCTCGGCTCGCCCAAGGGCAGCAAGACGACGCTCGATTGCGTGTACCTCGCGCCGGCCATGAAGCAGGGCCTGGAAGTCAGGGACCTGGCCGAGGTCACGCGAATCGCCAGTCTCGGGAGCGGGGCGGGCTACCGGGTCGAGTACATCGATCATCATGGTGGCGGTGAGTGCGCGCTCAGCGCCGGGCGCGTGGTCGTCGCCGCGGGGACGCTCAACACGCTCAGGATCCTGCTGCGCAGCCGCGAGACGGGCGGTCTCGCCGGCATGCCCCGGCTCGGCGAGCGCTTCGGTACGAACGGGGACTTCTTCGGCTACTGGGATTACAACGACAAGAGCGTCGACCAATCCGTCGGCCTGCCGACGACCGGCGGGGTGAAGCTGAAGGGTGACACCGATTCCCCGGTGATCGGCGGTGGCGGCCTGCCGGCGGTAGACAGCTACCCCTTGCCGAAGCGATTGAAGGCGCGCATGAAGCGCGCCTACATGATCGCGGGCCTGGGCGAGGACAACATGACCGGCCGGGCGACCTTCCACAAGGGCCGGCTGCGCATCGAGTACGACCCCGATCAGAGTCCGATATTTGCCCGGCTGCGCAGCACGTTCGACGAGATCTCACGGCGCACAGGCCACAAGATCTACGCGCCGAAGACGCCAATCACCGTGCACCCGACCGGCGGCGCCTGTCTCGGCCGCAGCATCGAGCATGGCGTGATCGACAGCAACGGCGAGGTCTTCGACAACCCCGGCCTGTACGTTGCCGATGCAGCCGCCCTGCCGCGCGCGCCGGCCGGGCCGCCGTCGATGACCATCGCTGCCTGGGCCAACCACCTCGCGACCCGTTTCATCGAACGCCACGCCAGGCCGTAGTGCGCCTGCCGGGATCGCCAAGCGGCGCGATACGCGAAACGTGACCCGTGCTTTCGTACTGACCGGACAGCGCACGACTCGGCTAATATCGGCCGGTCACGAATCCCTCGCCGAGTCGAGGGTGATACCCGACGGCGACGCCGCCATGGCGCGCAAGCGCGATGGCGCGCCTATCGCGGTGCGCCGACGGCCTCGCCCGGAAGCGAGCATGAGGATGAAGATACTCATCATCGACGATCATCCGCTGTTGATCGCAGGCGTGCGCGATGTGCTGCACTCGCTCGACGCGTGCGTCGATTGCGTCGCTGCCGGCAACGCCGCCGAGGCGCTGGAACACCTGCGCACGGATAGTGACATCGATGCCGTGTGCCTGGACCTCAACCTGCCCGACGAGCAGGGTCTGGTGCTCCTCGAGCGTATCCGCACGACCCGCTACGACCTGCCGGTTCTCGTCTTCTCGGCCATTGCCGATACGCCGGTCGTCGCGCGCGCGCTCGACGCAGGTGCCGCCGGCTACGTCGTCAAGTCGTCCTCGCGTGGCGATCTGGTCGAGGCGTTCGAGGCGTTTCTCGCGACCGGTCGCTACGTCTCGCCCGCGCTGCGCCAGGCGCTGGAAACCTATCACAGCGAAACGGCACGCGCACCGCGCCTCACGCGCCGTCAGCGCGAGGTGCTGCAGCTGATGGCGCGAGGTCTGAGCAACCAGGAGATTGCCAGCGAACTTGCGCTCGTCGAGAGTACCGTCAAGGGGCACGTTTCGTGCCTGCTCGACCTGATGGGGGCAGGCAATCGCACGGCCTGCGTGCAACAGGCGTTTCGTCTCGGGCTGTTGTCGCCACGCGAAGCACTCGATACCTGAGCCGGCGCACGTCAACCGATGGCGCGGCCGATCGCTTGGCGCAGGCGCGCAGGCGCGACCGGCTTGCGCAGCAAGGAAACCCCGCAGTCCGCCGCGGCCGCGGTAACCGCGGCACCCGGGTCGGCACTCAACAGCAGTGCCGGTAGCACGTTGTCGAAGCGCTCGCGCACGCAGCGAATCGCCTCGACACCATTCGTCGCGCCCGCGAGGCGATAGTCGCTGATCACGATGTCGACCGGCCGCCGGTAGGCATCGACCCGGGCGAGAGCGGTGTTGACGTCCGCCCCGGCGCTTACGTGGCAGGACCAGTCGCCGAGCATCAGCGAGAGCCCTGTGCGAACCGGCTCGTCATCTTCGATCAGCAGCACGTGAATGCCAACCAGATCGTGGGGCGCATCGACGACCGCGGGCGGCAGGTCGGCCACCGTGCCGGCCGGCAGAACGAAGCTGAAACGTGTGCCACGGCCAGGCGCCGAATCGAGGGTGATCGGCGTATCCAGTAAGCGGCACAGACGCTTGACCACGGCGAGACCCAGGCCCAGGCCGCCGCGGTGATCCGGTGCTCGGTCACGGGCCTGGTAGTACTCGTCGAACACGCGCTCGTGATCGGCCGGATCGATGCCGATCCCGGTATCCTCGACCACCACCCGCACACCGTCCGGAACGGATTCGGTCGCGAGCGATACGCGCCCGCGCGAGGTGTTCTTGAGCGCGTTGCTGATGAGGTTGCGCAGCACACGCATCACGAGCACCGAATCACTGGCGACCAGCCTGTGTGTCGTCGCGAAGTGCAGCGCGAGGCCTTTGCGAGCCGCCTCGGCCGAGAACTCGATGCGCAGGCCCGCAGCAAGTGCGGCGAGATCGAACGTCTCGCGCCGCGCGCGCGGTGGTGCGTTGTCGAGCCGGGATATTTCGAGCACGGCATTGAACAGCTCGCCAACCGCCGACAGCGAGCGTGCCGTATTGTCGTAGACCTCGCGCTGCGCGTCGCTGGTGAGCCGTGCGCCGAGCGATTCGAGGAACAGGCCGGCCGCATAGAGAGGCTGGCGTACGTCGTGGCTGAGCGCGGCGAGAAAGCGTGATTTCTCCGCACTGGTACGTTCGGCGGCGTCGCGTGCCGCGGTTACGGCAGTGAGCAGGCGCAGGTTCTCCGCCGCCAGGTGCAGGGTCTTGTCGACGGAACGCGCGTAATTGCGCGCCGTGACGACCGTGAAGAGCATGAAGGCGACGGTCAGCAGGGCGAGCAGGGTTGTCGTCTCGGTGTCGGATCCGGCAAGACGCAGTGCAGTCAGCAGGCTGAGTGGAACGATGAACGCGACGACCGCCGGGAAGTACATCGATATCGAGGCCACGGCGCCCCACGCCAGTCCCATCAGGATCAGCAGCAAGAGCGACAAGCGAAGCTGATCGTCGAGCGGCATGAAGACGAACGCGCCGCCGCCCCAGATCAGGCCGGCGAGCAAGAGATACACGGCCAGGGCGCGGAACCAGCGCCGGATCTGCACGGGCTCGTCGATGTCACCACGCGCGAGCGGGCGCATCGCGAGGCTTCGTGCCGCCATCAAGGCAACGTTCAGCGCCACCCATACCGCGAGCAGTCCAGGTGCGGCCACAGGCCAGAGCAACACGACGCAGGCGAGTTGCAGGGCGAGATTGCCGAGGCGCAACGTCGGGCGCTGGCGCAGGTAGAGCGCCGCGCGTTCGCGCTCGATGCCGATCTCGGCAGCGGACTCGGTATCGGCTGCTTCCTCGCCCTGCATTCGCCTTCGTCCTTGTGATATCCCGGCCTTGTGCGCCAGAGCGCCACGAGCGCGCCCGGATATCCATGATAGCGGCTGCGGGCGGTCGTCGCGTGCGGCACTGCCGCCACGCGCGGCGCAGGTCGGTCGCGATACGGGCTGCTATTCTCGCGCCCCGGGGCGGCCCCGACGGTACTTTCGTACTAACCGCTCCCTGGGAGACCGCGGTAGCGTTGGCCCGTCCCCAGCCCCGGAGAACGGCCATGGTACGCCGATCGCTCATCCGCCTGCTCGCCGCTGCGACGGTCGTGGCCGGCGTCGCCCAGCCGGTCTCGGCAGCCGTGTTCACGATGACCCGCATGGATGCCTTCGTCGGTGCGACCCGCTCGCAGTACTTCGATTCCGGGGTGTCCGCGACCGAACCGCTGGTCGGTGCCGCTATCCAGGACTCGCTCGAATACATCGGGAGTTCGGCTCGCGCCCGTGCCGGTCATGGCGCGCTGCGCGTCGGTATCGTCAGTGACGCGCGCAATCCGGGTCAGACGCTTTATCGCACGGGTTTCAACGAGGCCATTGCCCGGTTCAGCGACGATGTGACCATCTTGATTCCAGGCGTTGCCGCAGGCACGCCCGCATCGGCCGTCGCCAGCTTTCACGTGCACGCCGCTTTCGGCGCTGATGACCAGGGTGTCTCGGCGCAGTCCTCGTTCGTGGCCGGCGGTACACTCAGCTTCAACATGGTTGCCGGTGCCAACGATGCGCGTGCTGCCCTGCAAGTCGGCGCGACGCTCGACTACCCGCAGGGTGGCCGCAAGCTCCGCGTTCAGGAATACCTTGGTAACGGCGTCTTCGACCTGCTTTACGAGGCCTCCCGGGCGGGTAGCGGTGGCTATGGCTTCAGGCGCGATATCGAGCTCGATCTGGACTTCCTGGTCGGCGTGCCCTTCGCGATCGAAGCCAGTCTGCGTGCCGTCGGCAATGCGCTCGCGCGTTCACCCGGCGATCGCGCGACCATGGCCGTCAATGCCATGAATACCGCTGCCTGGGGTGGGCTCAGCAAGCTCACACTCGCCGACGGCACGCCGGTCGACACCTTTACGGCGCTCGGCGGTGCGCTAGGGACGGATTACGCGCGGGCGATCCAGCCGGTTCCGCTGCCGGCACCGCTGGCGCCGCTGGCCGGTGCTCTGGCCACACTTTCCCTCATACGCCGGCGCATAGGCGGGTTGTGCTTGCTGCGCTAGCTCGAATGCGGCGGGTGCGGGCATCAGCAGCGCTACCGCGACGGTGCAGAAACCGGTTGCGCAGCCGCTAAGCATGGTCTGCGTCAGTGCTCGAACCGGTCCCGGACCAGGACCCACGGCGTCCGGCTAGCGCGCCCAGGCGCGAGTAGTCGGGGGCCCGCAACAACGGTGCGGTTCGACCTGCGCTTACCCGAGGCACCGGGTGGCGGCGATATCGTCAGCCCTTGTCTCTCCATGACGAGGTCGGCACCGCATCGTGTTCAGAAAGTTCCGCATCCTCGTCCTCTTCTTCGTCCTGGCGAACGTCGTGGTCGGTGCCTGGGCGACGCGCTTGCGCACGACGAGCTGGCAACGTCCCTTGTCCGTGACTATTCATGTGAGCAACGGTGATGGCAGCACGGCCAGCGCGGCGTACATCGATCGCCTGCTCGCGATGGACGAAGACGAGGTGGACGAATTCTTCGGTGACGTCGAACGGTTCTTCTCGCGCGAGGGCGAGCGTTACGCTGCTGTCCCGGATGAGCCGGTCGACATCGTCTTCGCAGGCATGCGCGAAGCGTTGCCGCCGGCGCTGCCCCGAGACGGTTCGATGCTGGCGGTGATGGCATGGAGCCTCCAGTTGCGCTTCTGGTCCTGGCGCAACGATGATTACGACGCGCTGCAGGACGGCGAGATATTCGTCATCTACTTCGATCCGGCGCGTACCCGGACGCTGGCCCATTCGCTCGGCCTGCAGAAAGGTTTGATCGGTGTGGTCAACGCCTTCGCTGCCCCGCACATGACAGCCGAGAACCATGTCGTCATCGCGCACGAGTTGCTGCACATGGTCGGCGCGGTTGACAAATACGATCCCGTAAGCAACGCGCCCAGGATCCCCGAAGGCCTCGCCGAACCTCATCGCGAGCCGCGCTACCCGCAGCGCCTGGCCGAGATCATGGCCGGTCGGATCGCACTCGGGCCTCGCCAGGTCGAGGCGCCGCGATCGCTCGACCAGGTGGTGATCGGCGAGGCCACGGCACGGGAGATCGGCTGGGTCGACTAGTACCTCTGTGCAGAGGTACTAGGGAACCTGTGACCAAGTCATGACCCGGCAATTCGCGCCCGCGCTGTCCGATTTCCGCGTTGCGACGCTTCGCAATAGCCGGCTATTACGGGCGCGTCGCGCTTCGAACTCGAACAGCGCGAACACGAACTGCTCGGCCCAGACTTTTTCAGAGGTTCCCTGGTGTCTGCGGTCACAGACCCGGCCTACAATGCCTGGCGCAGGGTGCAGCGCACCCCGCTGGACACTTCTTGCCGGGCAGGCAAGTGCTCCGGACGAGCCGCACCACCGGCATGATGCGTGCGCGGCCTTTGGACATGCCGCGGCATTCGAGCAAAGCATTCCCGCGGTTTCATGTTCAGGCCACAGACAAGGGGTACACCATGATGCAACGTCGCACCCACCCATCCTTCGTTCGCTACATCGACAAGAGTCGCGAGTATTACCGCGCACAGGGCTACGACAAGCCCTATGCATGGGCGCACTACGACGAGGTGCCATTCTGCGGATTACCGAAGCCGCTCGCCGCGTCCCGTATCGGGCTGGTCACGACTGCCGATCGCGCGCCGCGCGAGCAGGGCCGCGACGCCCGGCTCTACGCTGAGCCGATCGGGCGTAGCGAACCCCTGCACACCGAGATGTTCTGGGACCGCGACGCGACGCATACCGACGATCCGGAGTCGTTTCTGCCGCGTGCCAGTATGGCACGGCAGCGTGATGCCGGGCGTATCGACAGCGTGAGCCCGCGCTTCTACGGCTTGCCGACCGATTACAGCCAGCGCCGGACCCTCGAGCACGACGCGCCTGGAATCGAAGCGTGGATGCGCGAGGATGGGGTCGAGGCCGCGGTTCTCGTTGCACTTTGACCGGTGTGTCACCAGACCGTGAGTCTGGTCGCACGACATCTCGAAAGCCACGGCATCCCTACCGTCGTCATCGGTTCGGCGCGCGACATCGTCGAGGAGTGCGGCGTACCGCGCTTCCTGTTCGTCGATTTCCCGCTCGGCAACCCCTGCGGGAAGCCGTGGGATCGGGGCATGCAGGACGCCATCGCTGCGGCTGCATTGGATCTGCTGGAGAAAGCCTACGTCCCGCGCACCACTGTCCAGCGACCTGAAATCTGGAATCCGGCGGACGACCTGGGCTGGCGCGCCAAATTCATGCGGGTCGACGACGGCAACCGCGCGGCGCTCGCGCGCGAGGGCGAAGCGCGGCGGCGTGCACAGGCCGCGGCGAGAGCCGGTGCATCGGCCGGATGAGTGCGGGCGCCGGAGAGTCGGTCCGCGGCGCGGTCGGGCCTCGGGCCGGCTCCGCGCGGCGCTGACATGCGCTGCCGCATGGCGCGCGCGGTCCATCGGGCCGCGCCATGGCAGCCCGACGGCGTGGCAGTCCCGATCAAGACCTCACCGGGCCGGCCGCTAGTAACCGGTGGAGCGAGCGCGTGCGGGCGGCCGACCGTCATCAGCGCCGCACTTGCGTGACTTATTGTCCCTCACCGCGGAAAGCGGGGGACAAGGGTATGCCCTGCCCTGACAATGGAGCCATGACAGTCGCAGACACCTCCCTCACGCCGACCCGCCGCAGTGCGGCGCCCGTGCCGCGTCTGGCGTCGGGACGCGGCGCCCGCGCGGCGGGGCCAGGGGCACGGCGCATGCCGGGTGTCACCCGTGGTGGATGGCCTGCACTCGTCACCTGCATGCTGCTTACGCTCAGCCTGGCGCTCCTTGCACCGTCCGCGGCGGCCCTGGAGATCCTGAACCTGGGCGAGTCAGGCAGTCGCTACCCATTGGGCGCCTCGTTCGAGATCCTCGAGGATGCCAATCACGAGATGGACATCGGCGAGCTCGTCCGGGGGGGCGGGGACTCCGGCTTCGAGGCATCCCAACAGGCTGTGCCGAACTTCGGTTTCACGCAGTCGACCATCTGGTTCCGCGTGCAGCTGCGCAACGAGTCGGCCACGCGCAGATGGCTGCTGCACACGAGCTACCCGCTGATCGACGACATGACCGTATACCTGGTCGGCCCGGAGGGTCTGCGGTCCACCCACTTCGCCGGCGAAGTGCTGCCCAGCAAACAGGGCGAGGGCGATGCACCGCGGTATACCGTGGAGCTCGACCTCGGCGGTGAGGACGCGATCACGCTCTATGTCAGAACGCGCACGGCCAATGCCCACATGGTGCCGTTGACGCTGTGGAAGCCGACCGCGTTCATCGCCTATACGAACGGCGTTCGCTTTCTGCTCGGCATCTATTTTGGTGTCGCGGTCGCGATGCTCATCTACAACCTGATGCTCTATCTGTCGGTGCGCGACACCGCCTACCTGTACTACGTCGGTTTCATTTTCTGCTTTGCCGTGCTGATGCTCAGTGTCAACGGCCTGGCGACGGAGTACCTGTGGCCGGGCAGCCTCTGGTGGTCGGACCGCGTCATTCCCCTCAGCATCGCCTTCACGGTCATGACCGGCATTCAGTTCACGCGGCGGCTGCTCGAGACGCATGCGAACCTGAACACCGGCGACTTGCTGCTGCGCAGCCTGTTGCTGCTCGGCCTGCTGTTCGTTCCGCTGTCGCTCCTGCTGGGCATGGGACCCGCAGTGAGCATCGCGGCGGGGCTCGGCCTCAGTGCCGCGCTCGCGCTGTTCGGCTGTGCCTGGGCCAGTTGGCGTGCCGGCGTGACCGTCGCGCCCTTGTACCTGTTGGCATGGGTGGCGTTCCTGCTTGGCTGCATCGCCTATGCCTTGCTGGCTTTCGGTGTCCTGCCGGCGAACTTCCTCACGGAGTATTCCATCCAGATCGGCTCGGCGATGGAAGTCCTGTTGCTTTCGTTCGTCCTGGCCTACCGCATCAAGCTGCTCAAGGAGGAGAATGAGCGCGTGCAGCGCGAAGCGACCGAAACGCTGGAGACCCGTGTCATCGATCGCACCGAAGAGCTCAATCTGGCGCTGGCGCAGCTGTCGGCGGCGAACGAGCAACTCGCCTTGCTCAGCGAGGAGGACAAGCTGACCGGGGCCAAGAACCGCCACTATTTCGACGCCCACTTCGACGAGGCTTGGCGCAACGCCGAACGCGGTGGCAACGCCATGTCCCTGTTGCTGATCGACATCGATCACTTCAAGCACATCAACGATCGTCATGGCCACCTGGTCGGCGACCAGGTGCTGCGCGAGGTGGCGGCAGCCGTGCGCGCCGTGCTGGCCCGCTCCACGGACGTCCTCGTGCGCTTCGGAGGCGAAGAGTTCATCGTCATGCTGCCGCACGCCGAGATCGACGGCGCGTTCGAGGTGGCGCAGCGGGTCAAGGCGCACATCGAGCAGGTCTCGATGCACAGCACCGGCGAGCAGCTCAGCGTGCGCGTCAGCATCGGTGTTGCTTCCACGCGGCCAGCGCCAGGGGCAGAACCCCTGCAACTGATCGAGCAGGCCGACGCGGCGCTCTATCGCGCCAAGCAAACCGGACGTAACCGCATCGTGATCTTCGAGCAGGCAAGCCTCGTGGTCGAGCACGACGCCACGCAGACCGCCTCTCACGCTTGAGAGCCGTCGCGACGCTCCTCGGCCAGGCCCAGGGTGTTCCCGGCGGCTACGGCGCCTCGCGAGAGTACTCCTGGCCCGCCTGGCTTATGATGCCCGATGCGATCCCACGGCGAGAGCCCAGGGGTCGATGCGTCGCAGAGGAGATCCCCGATGACCGATCCGCGTCATCTGAAAGACACCGTCAGGGTGTGCATGTTGGACCAGTACGGCACGGTCGTCGATATCCAGGGCGGACTGACCCGGGTTGCCGCACCCTATCTGGCGGCGAAGGGATGGCAGGGCAACCCGAGTTCCTTTGTCACCTGGTGGCGTCGCACGCATTTCGAGAATTCCATGATCGACGCCCTGCTGCACAAGCAGCATACGCCGTATCGCGAGATCGGTTTTCGCGCGGTCTGCCACGTCCTCGAGCGTGCGGGCATCGCGTACACCGACGACGAGGTCCGAGGCCTGGTCGCGGCGATCGAGCGGCTCGAGTGCTTCCCCGAGGTGCCGGCCGCCCTTGCCAGGCTGCAGACGAAGTACCAGCTCGTGGTGTTGTCGAACGGCGACCCGGACATGCTGGAGGCGGCGAAGCCGTATCATGGCATTCCCTTCGATCGCGTGATCTCGGTCGCCGAGGCGAATTCGTTCAAGCCTCATGTCGATACCTATACCCGCGCGGCCGGGCTGCTGGGCTTGTCGATGGAGCAGATCCTCTTCGTCGCCAATCATGCCTTCGACGTCATCGGTGCCAAGGCCGCCGGGATGCATACGGCCTTCATCAACCGCCGCGACCGACCATTCGAGCGTACCCCGTATCAGCCTGATATCGTCGTGCACACGATGCAGGAGCTGGCCGAGTTGCTGGCCTGAGCAGCCGTCCACGGCGCATCTCGCACCGACGGCCGCAAGCGTCGGGTGCGGTGTTACGGCTCTTGTACCTTCCACCAGCTTCGCATAGCTTCGGATTTCGGCTTCGAGGGGAGATCAAGCAATGGACGTCGGAATCCAGACCATCTTTTCCAGCCACGGCTGGGAAGGTATCAGCGATGGTCAGGTCGTACGCGAAGACACGCAGCTCGCGCTGCTTGCCGCCGAACTCGGCTTCGACGTCGTGTGGTCGGCCGAGCACCACTTCTACGATTACTCGTTCTGCCCCGATAACGTCCAATGGCTGGCCGGCATCGCCGCCGCAGCGCCGCAGGTCGATGTCGGTACGGCGGCGGTCATCATGCCGTGGAACGAACCCCTGCGCGTGGCCGAGAAGATCGCCTTGCTCGACCACCAGACAGACGGCCGCGTGCGCTTCGGCATGGGGCGGGGGCTGAGCCGGCGCGAGTTCAGCCACTTTCGCGGCATCGAGATGGACGAGTCGCGCGCACGTTTCGACGAGGGCGCCGCGATGGTACTGGAAGCCCTGCGCACCGGTTTCATCGCGGGAGACGGTCCGTTCTACCCGCAGCCGCGCACCGAGATCCGGCCGCGGCCGGAGCGCCCGTTCGACGATCGCATCTACGCCGTTGCAACGTCGGACGATTCCATCGATGCGGCCGCCCGCCTCAAGGCGGCGATGGTGATGTTCGCCGACCGGTCCTGGGAGGCGCGCATGCCTTCGGTGGAGAAATGGCGCGGGCTCTATCGTACGTACCACCACGCCGAACCGCCGCCGCCGCTGATCTGCGATTTCGTCTACTGCGATGTCAGCGCCGATGCCGCCGCGGAGCGCGGCAGGCAGTACATCGCGACCTATCTCGAAAGCGTGCTCGAGCATTACGAAGTGACGGGTGACCACTTCAAGGGCATGCGCGGTTACGAGGCCTATGCCGGTGCGGCCGGAGCGCTGAAGCGCATGGGCAAGACCGGTTTCCTCGAAGGCTTCCTCGACGCTACCTGCACCGGCACGCCGCAGCAGATCATCGACAAGTACCGGGCGCGGCTCGAGCTGATGGGGCCGTTCGAGGCGGCGCCCGCGTTTCGTTTCGGTGGTATTCCCTACGCAGAGGCGGAGGCCAGCCTGCGGCTTTTCGCGGCCGAAGTGCTGCCTGAGCTCCAACGATGGCCAGGGCGTGCGACAGCAGTGGCGGCGGCCGGCTGAGCGTCTCGCCGGGGGCGTCGACCTGCTCGGGCCGCGTCAGACCGAGCCGGCCGTGGCGACAGTGAATCCGTAGCCGAAGGCGCTCGCGCCCAGCATGATCGCGGTACAGGTCCACCATGTGCCGCGGCGGTGGGAGAGGCGGCCGAAATGCATCGCCACACCGAGTGCGGGCATGAAGGCGAGCAAGCCAACGTCGACGTAGAGCAGGACGAACGCAGCCATGCCAAGTGGGTCGTCGAGAGCGACCCCGATGCGCAATGCGGCATAGGCGGCGGCGCACGCGCACCAGCGCCAGCGGAACGCGCCATGGCGCGGGGCGCAAGGGGCCGCGCGCCGAAGATTACGCAGCGTCAGCAGGCCGCCGACCAGCAACGCGGCACCGATTGTCATGCGGAGATCGTGGCGAGGCGGGAAGACGTTGCCGTACCGCACGAGCGCCCCGTTGTCGTTGACCCGGTAGAGGCGCCCCGAACGGCTGGCGACGAGAAGTCCCTGGGACGTCGCGCCGATTCCCACCGCCGCACGGTGATCGGGCATGATTCGCTGGCTCTCCAGGGCCAGCGAGGGCAGCCGGTAAGTCGTCAGCAGCGCGCCTGACTTGCCCGTGGCCTCGGTCGCGACCCACACGCGCTGCGACTCGAAGTCGGCATACCAGGCGCTGACGTTGCCGGCAGAGTCCGGCGTGGCGGCCGTTTCTTCCAGGCGCTTGGTATCGAGAATGCTGAGACGGTGACGGACACCGCCGGACGCGACGCGCAGCAGCATTGCCGCGTGGGCGTCAAAGGCGGCACCGATGAAACGTTCTCCCAGTTGCGTGTGCACGAGCTTATTGTCGCGGTGCAGGGCAGCATGGTCGCGCGTAGCTACCGAGAAGAGGCGCCCGTCGTCGGAAACGGCGAGGTGCGCGTAGCGCGCGAATGGTCGTCCCTCGCCAGGGGGCAGCGCGGCACCGAGTTCCGAGCAGCGTGCGAAGTCCGGCGTACACTGTCGTATACGCGGGACGATCGGCTCGAGATAGCGCCCCTCGCCGGCGACGATCCAGCGCTGACTGGCCGCGGACCAGGCCGCACGGCTGGCATAGGGGCCTCGCACCTGATCGCCGTTGGTCGGATCGATGCGCAGCAGGGAGAATCTGCGCGGCCCTTCCGCGAGCGCGACGAGGAAGATGCTGCCGTCGGGGGCGAAGCCGAAGTTCCAGACTGTTCCGGAGCGCTCGTAACGCCCCGTTCCCGCCGGCAAATCGTGTACCACGAGGCGCTTGCCCTCCCGCACGACAGCCTGGCGCCCATCGGCGCGAAGAGCGACCGCACGGACATCCCGGTGGCCGTCGGGGTGGGTGACGAGTCCGAGAACGGTCATGACGCTACCGGTCGCGAGCAGCACGCCAACCACCAACGTCAGGCCCCAACGCACCGCGGTCGAGGTCAGGGCCGCGACCTCGATGGGGCGTTTGAGTTCGTCACGGCACCTGCCGCGGCGCGTGACCAGCAAGAGCGTTCACTTGCAGTCGCGATTCTCGACCCCGCGGTCGAGCGTGGTGCGGCACAGCACCGCTTCGCCGAGGGTGATGTCCCCCAACTTGATCGCACCGCTCAGATCGGCGTCGGTGAGGTTGGCGCCGAGCAGGTTGGCCCGGTAGAACGTGGCGCCGCGCAGGTCGGCCCCTTTCAGAACCGCGCTGTTGAGGTTGGCCTCGGTGAGATCCGCGCCACCCAGGTCGACATCGACCATGATGGCGCTGTAGAAGTCCACGCCATTGAGGTTGGCGCCACTGAGGTCGGCACCGGTCAGCTCGATGTTCTTGAACGCGGAGTAAGGCAGCTCCGCGCCGCTCAGGTCACAGCCCTTGCACTCGCGGAAGAGTTCGAGGTGTTCGAGATCGGCCTGGTCATAGGCCGATGCCGAGGTGGCGAGCAGGGTAGAAGCGCAGACCAGCGCGAGCGAGATCCTCGTCATCAGGGCTTCCTGGAAATGGGACGTCCGCACCATAACCTTTTCCGCGCCACCAGAGCAGCAATTTCCGCAACGGGGCGCGCCGACCGGATCCGCGCGTCGCGTCGCTATACTGCGCTCATTGTCGTGCCACCGGAACGGAGATCATCGATGAAACTCTACGACTGCAGCGTCGCCCCCAATCCACGGCGCGCGCGCATTTTTCTCGCGGAGAAGGACATTTCGCTCGAGAAGATCGAGATAGACATCCTCGGTGGCGAGAACCTGGCGCCCGCCTTCCTCGCGATCAACCCACGCGGTCTCCTGCCGGTACTCGAGCTCGACGACGGCACGCGGATTGACGAGGTGATGGCGATATGCCGCTACTTCGAGGAACAGCAGCCACAGCCCGCGCTGCTCGGCCGCGACGCGCGCGAACGCGCGCTGGTGACATCGCGGCAGCGCAAGATGGAGTTCGACGGCATGATCGCGGCTTCCGAGGTGTTCCGTAACCAGCATCCGCAGTTCGCGCAACGCAGCCTGCCGGGAGCCGGCACGGACGTGTTGCCGGCGATCCCGGCCCTGGTCGAGCGTGGTCGCCAGACACTCGCGCGGTTCTTTGATTGGCTCGAGATCTATCTCGGCGAATCGGCCTATGTTGCCGGTGACGCCTTCACGATGGCCGATATCACAGCGCTCTGCGCAATCGATTTCGCGGGCTGGGTGGACATCACGATTCCGGCGGCGAACGGCAGGACACGTGCCTGGTACGAGGGGGTCTCCGCGCGCCCGAGTGCACGAGCCTGAATGCCACCGGCGCCGTGGAGGGCGGACCGGTGCGCGAGCGTGCCGGCATGTTGTGCGGGCATACTGCCGTCGGGCAACGTCATCTGCCCGGTGCCCGGGCGGCGCGTGTCCCCGCAATCGTGACGGTGACAGGCGATTATCATCGATCGGGCGACGAGCGAGCACCGGGGAGCTGAGTTTCCCCGAGGGCGTCGCGTGACCGGCAACGCGCACCCGCCGGTCGATACAGGCTACTGTGCACGGAGGAAGACGGATGGAGCCCATACTGGACGAAGCCAACGCGTTGCGGCCGCTGCTGCGCGAGCATGCGGCGGGCAACGAGCGGCTGCGCGGGCTCGGTGGCGAGGTGTTCTCCGCGCTCCGTGACATGGGCGCGTTCAACCTGCAACTGGAGGTGGCGCACGGCGGTGCCGATATCGACCCGGTTTCCTACCTGGCGGTGATCGAGGCGCTATCGCGCGGCGATGCCTCGGCTGGCTGGTGCGCGATGGTGGCATCCGAGTCGAGCGGTTGCGTCGCCGCCTACCTGGCACCGGCCGCCGCCGACACCATTCTGCGCACGGCGCCCCGGACTATCGTCGCTTTCACGGCGGTCGGCGCAGGCAAGGCGCTCGTAACGGCTGATGGTTTTCGCGTCAGCGGTCGCTGGCGCTTCGCGAGCGGCTGTCGCCAGGCGCACTGGCTGGGCGCGCTGTGCACGGTGGAGGATGCCGCTGGACTGCGCACGCGCGCGAACGGTGCGCCGCTGACATGCGTGGTGTTCGTTCCGGCAGCATCAGCCGAGTTGATCGACACCTGGCACGTCAACGGACTGCGTGCCACGGCGAGTGACGATTTCGTGCTGGATGACGTGGCGGTAACGCATGCGTGCAGCTTCGATCCGGCCGCCGTTGCGGTCAATCCGGCGCCACAGTGGCGCATCCCGCTGGGTCTGCGTCTGGCGATGAGCAAGGGGGCCGCGGTGCTGGGTATGGCACGGGCGATACTCGACGCCGGCGTGCCGACACTCACGCGTACGCCCTTCGCCGGCGCGCGGCCGGCGCGCGAGGAAGCTCGCGTGCAGATGCTGCTGGCCGAGGCGGAAGCTGCGCTGCGCGCGGCACGGACCTATTTCTATGCCGAGGCCGAACGCACCTGGCGCCATGCCGTTGCCGGGCAGTCGTTCGACGACGTGGCTCGAGCCGACATGCGTCTCGCCGTCGTTACTGCGGCGCATGGCGCGCAGGCGGCGGTCCGCGCGATGCAGCGCGCGGCGGGTACGAGCGCGGTTCTCGACGCCGACTTCGAGCGCGCAGCGCGCGACCTCGAGGTCGCGCGTCACCACCTGCAACTGCAGGACCACGTCCTCGAGGACGTTGGCCGCGTGATGCTCGGCCTGGCGCCGCGCAATCCGATGTTCTGAGTGAAACGCGGGCCGCGCGGTCCGTTTGACGTCATCCTCGTCAACGGCGCGTTCGGCGATGTACCCACCATCGGCAACGCCGACATCGATGCGCGCAACCTCGGCCGCCGCCTCGCTATGACGGTAGAGTAGGCGTTTATATGAGCTCGTCTGCGATCGGGCGCAGGAGCCTGCCGCGCTCGACGACGAGCCGGCGAATCTCGCGACTGTTCGTCTGCTGAACCCCGCATGTACCTCGGCAAGCGACGCCGGTGCGCGGAACGATATCCGCGAAGTGCGTTGCGCTCGAGCGATGCGCTGGCGTGCGCCCCACCGGTTCTGTGAGAGCCATCGGCGGGCGCGCGTGGCCGGCGCTTCGGTGCCGGAGCGGATCCGCCTTCAGCCAGTCGACGCCAGGTATGCCGCCTCGTCGAACGCCGCCGGGTAGTCGAAGTCGCTCACCGCGATGCGGCCCTCGCGGATCAGTTGCTCGGCGTGCGCGCCGCGGTTGATCATCTTGAGCGGTTCGCGCGTGGCGCGTCGTTCCTCGCGTAGTGCGCGGGTTGCCGGCAGGTCGACTTCCCAGATCCGATTCGGATCATCGTTGCGGTTCAGCACCACGCCGTAGTCATCGCGCGCCGCGTCGATCGAGACCAGGCCACGCACGACGTCCATGCGCACCCATTCAGGGATCCGGGCCAGCGGATCGCCCCAGCCGCCGCCGCCCGGGGTGAGGATACGCACGATGTCGCCGGCCTTGACCGGCACGGCCTCGCGTTTGAACAGGACGCGCTGTTCCTGCGGCGTGCCCGGGTTGATCAGGGCGCCGCCCGAGCGCCCCGCCTGGCCGCCGTTGACGCCGAAGCAGGAGAAGATCGTGCGGTAGGAGACGGTGAGGAAATGGCCATCGACGAGGATCTCGACATCCTTGAGGTAGCCCAGGCCGCCGCGGTAGGCGCCGGGGCCCCCGGAGTCCTGGAACATGCCGACACGATGCACGATCACGGGGAAGCGTTGCTCGATGAACTCGCTCGGCAGGTTCTTCGAGTCGGGTACGAGATCGACGGTATCGGTCCCGTCGGCGAACGGTCGCGCGCCGGAGCCGGCGCCGAAGATCTCGCGGTAGAGGAAATCCTTGCCGTCCAGGTCCTCGCCGTAGAAGCCGTATAACTGGATGCATTGCGAGTCGCCGACCATCTGGCCACCGGTGGCCTTGGCCATCGCCGCCATGTAGGCGCCGATCATGCGCAGCATGCAGTCCATGCGGTCGGCGCCCGCGGCGGGGTACTCCGCGGAGAGCACGGTACGCGGCGGCAGGTAGGTCTTGAAGACGTCGGTGAGCCCCTCGTTGACGATCATGCCGGGCACCTGCGCCTTGACGAAGCCGCCCAGCCATTTCGAGTAGTGGCGCCCGTCCATGACCCAATTGACCGGGCCCGGCGTCTGCGCATCGGTCCCGGTGAAGTCGACGATGAGCTTCTCGGCGTCCTTGCGCACGGTGAGTTTGATCTTCACCGGCTTGTCGAGGTCGATACCGTCGGTCTCGAGGAAATCCTCGCCCACGTACTCACCGTCCGGAATGTGCGGGAGGGCTTCTTCGCGCACGATCTCGCGGCAGCGGTCGATGATGCGGTAGAAACCGGCCTCGACCACGTCCGTGCCGTAGCGCTGACAGAGTTCCTCGACGCGGCGCTGGATGATGCGCGCCGCACCGACGAAGGCATCGATGTCGCCGCGCAGGTCGTCCGGGTAGCGGCTGTTGCGCAGGATGATCTTCCAAGCCTCTTCGTTGCGTTCGCCGCGTGAGTAGAACTTGATCGGCGGTACCTGGATGCCTTCCTCGAACACGGTAGTCGCGGTGAGCGGCCAGCTTCCCGAGACCTTGCCGCCGACGTCGTTGCAATGCCCGAACAGCTGCGAGAAGCCGATCAGCCGCTCGCCGGAGAAGATCGGCACCACGACGCAGAAGTCGGGCAGGTGCCCGATGGTGCCGCTGGACTCGTGGATGTCGTTGTAGAGGAACACGTCGCCTTCGTGGATTTCCTCGAGGCCATAATAGTTGCGGATCGGATCGGCTGTCGCCGCCCAGGACACGCGGGTGACGCTGTTGCAGTCGACGGTGTTCAGCGAGGCGCGGTAGTCGTGCTGCTCGCGCACGATGGTCGACACCGCGGTGCGTTCCACGGCCGCCTCGCCTTCGTCGATGGCGGCTTCCAGCGCCCACTCGAGCACGTCCAGGGTGACGCTGTCGATGTCCGCCTTGAGTGCCTGGATGCGCGGCCAGTCGGCGTCGTCGCGGGTGAAGCTCGACATGCGCCTGGGCGCATAGTCATCGGTCAGGTAGCGCGCTTCGTCGAAGATGACGGGGGCGACGCTGGCGGTACCGTGGTCGATGGTTGCTGACATGACGCTATGCCTCCTTACCCAGTTGGGACACGATGATCTGCCCATTGCCGTCGAGTACCGCTCGCCAGCCGGGGTCGAGAACGAAAGTCGAGTCGTACTGTTCGATGACCGCCGGGCCATCGAGCGGCGTATCCAGGGGTGCCAGGTCGCGTTCGTAGATCGGCAGGTCGACTTCGCCGACACCGCGGAACACGCCGCGCCGTACTTCGCGGCGCGCGGCTTGCCAGGTGCAGCCGTCGCGCTCCGCGGCGGCCAGTCGCAGGCGCGGGAACATGCCGAAGCCGGTTGCGCCGATGTTCACGATCTCGACCGGGTGCCGGCCTTCGTATTCGTAACCGAAGCGGTCGTCGTGGGCGCGGTGGAAGGCCTTGATCGCCTGGCGGATGGCCGCCTCGGACAGGCCGCCGTCGAGTATCGTCACCGGCACGCGAACCTCGTAGGCCTGGCCGACGTAGCGCATGTCGGCGAAGGCGCTGATCGCGATATCGTCGGCCGCGAACTCCTCGCGTTGGAGATCTGCGCGAACCTGGCTGTAGACGTTGTCGAACTCGCCGGCGAGGCGCGCGAGATCGAGCTCGTCTTCTCGCTGAACGTCGGTAATCACGCGGTCCGCGCGCACGTCGGTCGCGAGCAGGCCTTCCGCCGAGGTCACGCCGGGCGAGGGTGGCAGGAGGATGGTGCGAATGCCGAGGGCGTCGGCGACCAGGCAGGCGTTGAGTCCGCCGGCCCCGCCGAAGGCCATCAGCGCATAGTGCCGGGGATCGCGGCCGCGCTTGACCGAGACGACGTTGATGCCCTGCGCGATGTTGGTCGTGGCGAGATCGAGAATGCCGAGCGCCGCGTCCTCCACGCTCATCGCCAGCGGCGTGGCAATGGTCTGCTCGATTGCGCGCCGTGCGGCGGCCACGTCGAGCCGGATCGCGCCGCCGAGCAGGTAGGGTGAGACCCGGCCGAGCACGATGTGGGCATCGGTCAGGGCGGGCTCGGTGCCGCCGCGCGCGTAACAGACCGGCCCCGGCTGCGCGCCGGCGCTCTGCGGACCCACGCGCAGGCTGCGCCCCGCCGCGAGCCAGGCGATCGAGCCGCCGCCCGCACCGACGGTATGCATGTCGATCATGGGCGTCTTGATGTTGTAGATGTCGATGCGCCCCTCGGTGAGCATGTTGGGGACGCCCTTGTCGATCAGGCAGATGTCGGTCGACGTGCCGCCGATGTCGATGGTGATCAGGTCGGGGTGGCCGGCCGCCTTGCCGTAATAGCTGGCGGTCACGATGCCCGCGGCGGGTCCGGACAGCACGGCGGCGATCGGTTGCGGCGCGATGTCGGCGGCCCGGATGATGCCGCCGCTCGATTTCATCACGAACAGCCGCGCATCGACCTCGACGTCCTGCAGGCGCTGGTCGAGACTCTCGAGGTAGGTCGTGACCAGCGGCATCAACCCGGTATTGAGACAGGTGCTCAGGGTGCGCTCATACTCGCGGTACTCGCGAATCACGTCCGACGAAATCGAGACGAAGCAGCCGGGATGCTCGTCCAGGATGAGCTCGCGCGCGCGACGCTCGTGCGCGGGGTTGCGGTAGGAGTGAATGAACGACACGGCGACGGCATTGATGCCCATGTCGCGGAACTCGCGCGCGATGGCGCGCACCCCGGCTTCGTCGAGCCGCGTGTGTTCGCCGCCGCGGAAATCGAGGCGTCCGCTGACCTCGCGCACCCACTCCAGCGGGACCACGCGAGGCGGCTTGATCCACCACGTGATGTCGCCGAAGTCGCCGGGCACGGTCTGCCGTCCGACCTCGAGCATCTCGCGATAGCCACAGGTCACCAGCAGGCCGAGGCGGGCATACTTCGACTCGAGAATCGCATTCGTCGCAACGGTCGTGCCGTGGCTGATGAAGCTGACCTCGTTCGCATCGACGCCGACCTCGTCGAGCAGTTCGCGGATGCCGGTGCTGAACGCGCGCGACGGATCATCCGGAGTCGAGGACGTCTTGCGCACGAAACGCTGCCCCGTGGCTTCGTCGACGGCCACCACGTCCGTGAACGTTCCGCCCGTATCGACACCGATGCGCCAGCCCATGTCCTGCCCTCTCGCAATCCATTTGGTGCCCCAAGGCTAGGACAAATACCAGAGGGTGTCATCCGGCCGTGGCCAGCCACCCGTCGTGCGGACAGGTATGCCAGCGGACGCCGGGCTGCGTACGGACGGTTTATACTGTCGCGTCACATCAGTTGCTCCGGCACGGCCCGCGGGCGGGTCGTGGAACGCGATGCCGCGCGGCGTGTGCGGCCAGTGCTACGGAACCGGCAGCGATGCGCCTGGATGGTGCGTCAGCGCTGCCCGCCCCGGTGCGGCGATGTCGACGTCATGCGAGGGGCCGCAGGTGGAGACCTGTGCCAGCCGCCCTTGTCCCGGCGCGCGCACGCGCCGAACCGATAGTCCTGGTGATTGAGCAGTGAGCGATAGGATCGGAAGCGGTGGGCCGTCCGGCGGCGCGCCGGCGCCCGTATACGAGCAGGAAGAGGCGCTGCTGACGCGGCATTTCGCCCTGATCCTGCTCGCCACGGCGCTGTTCGGCATGGCGTTCTCGGCCTATTTCCTGTTCCCGAAGTTTCTTGCCACCGAGTTGCACGCCGATCCCCCGACCATCGGCGGCCTCAGCGCGATCACGATGTTCGTCTCCGTGCTGTTCACGCCCGTCGTAGGCGTGCAGATCGATCGCCGCCGCCGCCGGCCGTTCAGCACCCTCGGCGCGGTCCTGTTTGCCGTGGCCGGCGCCGGCATGGTCGTCGCCGATCACGTGGGCCCGCTGATGTGGCTGCTGCGGGCCTTGCAGGGCGTGGCTTTCACGCTGTTCTTCATTTCCCTGTCCACGCTGGCCGTCGATCTCGCCCCGCCGAAGCGGATGGGGCAGGCGATCGGGCTTTTCGGTGGTGTGATGATCTCGACCAACGCGCTCGGGCCGGCACTCGCCGAATGGGGTGCGCACGCGTTCGGCTGGCCGAGCGTGTTCGCCGCCACGGGCGTCGCGGCCGTCCTCGCGGCGCTGCTGACGCTGCTCATCGCCGAGCGCCCGCACGAACATGTCGAGGAAGCGCCCACACGCATGCTCGCGCTGGTCACCCGCGCCGGCCTGCGGCGCATGCTCGTAGTTGCCATGCTCGCGGGGGCGACGATGGGCACGCTGTTCACCTTCTACCAGCCATGGGCCCTGACGCTGGGTCTCGAGCGGGTATCCGGGTTTCTCATCGGCTTCGCCGGCTGCGCGATGGTGGTGCGCTTCGGTCTCGGCGGACTTGCCGATCGACTCGGGCGCCTGCGGGTGGCCACGGTCTCCTCGTTTTTCTACATTGCCGCGCCCCTCCTGATGATCCGGGTCGACGTGGCGGGGTTGGTTCTCACCGGTTGCCTGCTCGGTCTCGCCCACGGCCTGTTCTTTCCGGCGCTCAATGCCGTCGCGCTCGATCACGCGACCAGCCGTGAGCGCGGCAAGGCCATGGCGGCCTATCACGGCGCGTTCAATATCGGCTTCGCCGGTGGCAGCTACCTGCTCGGATTCCTCGTCGTGGCGACGAACTACCCGACCATCTTCGCGCTTGCGGGCGCCGGGTGCGCAACGGGCTTCGTGTTGCTGGCCACGGCGCAGCGCGGCGGTAGCGTGACGCCATAGCCGTCGCTTGCGCCGGCGGCCCCTGCGTGGATGCCGCGGCATCGCATCAAACGGGCGGCGGATCGACGTCGCGCATCGGATCGGCGGCATCGATTGCGTCACGGAACGCTTCCACCTGTCCCGCGGCTTCCCGGTTGTCCTCGAAGCGGGCGACGTGGAACAGTGCATCGCCTTCGTTGATCAGCGGCAGGTTGTTCTGGCCGATGATGATCCCGCCGACATCGGCGATGACGGGGTCTTCGACGCCGCCGGAGGGGTCGGAAATCACGCCGAGCGTGTCGCCCGTGCGTATGCGCTGGCCGAGGCGTGCATGGATGCGATGGATACCGCTGCGTGCGGCGCGAACCCAGCGCGTACTGCGCGCAACGTTCGGTGCGGGCAGTGGCGTCCCGGCGGCACGTGCGCGTTGCCGCAACATGCCGAGTGCACGGAGCGTGGCGACGATGCCATGCACCCCGGTGCGGATGACGCGTTCGTTGAAGCGCAGCCTCTCACCGCCTTCGAACACGATCACGGTCACGCCCAGTTCGTCGGCGGCCTGGCGCAGTGAACCGTCACGCACGTTCGAGTTGATCAGGATGGGCGCCTGGAATGTGCGCGCGAACTGCAGTGTCCGCTCGTCGTCGAGGTTGGCGCGGATCTGTGGCAGGTTGCTGCGATGTGACGCGCCCGTGTGAAGGTCGATGCCATAGTGGCACTTGCAGGCTACTTCGCGCACAAAGAGATCCGCCAGCCGCGCGGTCATCGAGCCGGCCTCGGAACCGGGGAAGGAGCGATTGAGGTCACGGCCATCGGGCAGGTAACGGGTCTGGTTGAGGAAGCCGAAGATGTTGACGATCGGGATACAGATCAACGTGCCCCGCAGTCGAGCAAGCTCGCGCAGCCGCAACAAGCGGCGGATGATCTCCACGCCATTGATTTCATCGCCGTGGATCGCCGCGGAGACGAACATCACCGGGCCGGCGGTGCGGCCGCAGATGACGTGGACGGGCAGGGTCATCGGGGTGCGGGTGTAGAGATCGCCCACTGGCAGGCTGATCTCGTGCCGCGTACCCCGCGCTATTGCGACCCCGCCGATGACCAGCGGCGCCTCGGCCATCGTGGTCAGCCGCGCCCGCGGGTCTTGGTCGAGGGCTTGCTCTCTATCTCCTTTTCGAGAAAGGAGACGATCATCCCGGCAATGTCTTTACCGGAGACTTCCTCGATTCCCCGCAGGCCGGGCGAGGAGTTCACCTCCATGACGACGGGACCGTGATTCGAGCGGAGCAGATCGACCCCGCAGACGTTCAGCCCCATGGTCTTGGCGGCACGCACGGCGGTCGAGCGCTCCTCGGGCGTGATGCGAATCAGGCTGGCCTTGCCGCCGCGGTGCAGGTTGGAGCGGAACTCGCCCGGCGCGGCCTTGCGTTCCATCGCCGCCACGACCTTGCCGCCGACGACGAGACAGCGAATGTCCGAGCCACCGGCTTCCTTGATGTACTCCTGGACCAGGATGTTGGCGTCGAGACCCATGAAGGCCTGGATGACGCTCTCGGCCGCCTTCTTCGTTTCGGCCAGAACCACGCCGCGGCCCTGGGTGCCCTGCAGCAGTTTGATCACCAGCGGCGCACCGCCGACTTCCTGGATGAGGCTGTTGATGTCGTCCGGCGAGTGGGCGAACGCCGTGATCGGCAACCCGAGCCCCTTGCGCGACAGGAGTTGCATGGAACGCAGCTTGTCCCGCGAGCGGGTGATCGCGACCGATTCGTTGACCGAGTAGCAGCCCATCATCTCGAACTGGCGAACGACCGCGGTGCCGTAGAACGTGATCGATGCGCCGATCCGCGGAATCACCGCGTCGAACTCGTTCAGCTCCTCGCCCTTGTAATGGATCGTCGGATTATGCGAGGTGATATCCATGTAACAGCGCAGTACGTCGATCACGCGCACGTCGTGTCCGCGCACACGCGCCGCCTCGACCAGGCGGCTCGTGGAATAGAGTTTCGGATTGCGGGACAGGATGCCGATCTTCATGGCGTGATCTTTCGCGCCGGCGGTTGCCCGCGGCGTGCCTTGTTCAGTACGTAGGAGCGTCCCGGGTCGACGATCGCCCGGCCGCGTATCGCGGTGCGTCCGAGCAGCATGCGGAACAGCATGGTGTCGCGATTAGTGACCGTGATCTCGATCGGCCACGCGTCTACGCCGATATCGAGCATTGATGCTATCACGATGCGGCGCTCGCGATGGCCGCCCGAGTCGGCCACGGTGCGCTCGTCGACGATCGGTGCGCATACCGTGATGCTGGTGTGGTCGCGCTGTAGCGGGTGCACGCTCAGTCGCGCCCACGGCGCGCCGCGCTCGGTGTAACGTTCGATACGCCAGGCGTGCAGCGCCGACGTCCTCGCCCCGGTGTCGACCTTGGCCTTGATACGCGCGATGTCGAGATCGGGCAGCGCAACCCATTCGCGCCATCCGATTATCGTCTTGCTGGGGTCTATGGTCGTTCTCCGCGAGGCCGCACGTCCTCCGACGGCAGCCGCTTCGCCGTTGCGGCGGATGCCCGGGCCATACTTGTTGATTGTAGAACACTTCGACGCACCTTCTGGTGTCGGAACCAGGCTGTCGGCGCGTCGGCTGGTTGCAACCCGACGACGGTGCGCACCAGCGATGCTGCTACCTGATGCGCCATCGACATTGTGAGGCTTTGTGGCAGGGCATGCGGAGCTGGTGTGGGCACCGCGAGCGGGCGCGCGAATCTGTTAGGCTTCACCCGTACGAAGGCCGTGCACTTGCGACCTCGCCCCGATGGTGAGCGTTGCGCTGACTCCCGGTGACAATCGGGGCATCGCGGCGTGAGATGCCGCCGGCGGGCGGTGCGCCGCCGCTGCGGGGTCTCAGCTGATCAAGCTTATCGATTGGGAGTTGCGACGCGATGAAGAACGACAAGGAAATCCTCGACTGCGTGGCGCCCGAGCGGCGCGCATTCGTCAAACGCCTGCTGCAGGCGTCGACCTTCGCGGTGCCGCTGGCCTTGGGAGCGGCCGCCATCGGCTCGCGTGCCGCACACGCCCAGGCGGCGAGCCAGAGCACGGGCGGCGCTTCCTCGTCGACGATCGTCGGTAGCGGCCCCGCGCAGAGTAATGCACAGGCGGTACCGGAACCCGCGACCCTGGGCTTGTTGGGTCTCGGCCTCGCCGGCGCCGCACTCGAACAGCGACGTCGGGCGGCGACGCGCGACGGCGACGCGCAAGACTGACCCGCGACGCCGGGCAGCCGGGCCGGGCCGTCAGCGGGTCGCGCGGATGATGGAAAAGCTCGGTGACCTCGATCTGCCGCGGAGCGCGGCACTGGCGCAGGCCATGGCCGACTTCGCGTCGCTGTTCCGCGCGGAGTTCGGGCTCGACGTCTACCTGACCTGGGGCACGCTGCTCGGTGCGATTCGCGAGGGAGATTTCATCGCCCACGACGTCGATGTCGATCTCGCCTACCTGAGCGCGAAGTCGAACGACTTCGAGATCCTGGAAGAGCATGAACTCATCGTGCGCGTGCTCGACGCGCGCGGTTTGCGCGTGCGTCCTCATTCCAGGGGGCAGATGCACGTCGACATGTCGGCGGCCGCCGGATCCGCGCAGGGCCAGGCGTTCGATCTCGATCTGTGGACGAGCTGGACCCGCGATGGCCGCTATTTCCATTATCCCGATATCAAGGGTGAACTGGCGGCCCCGCAAGTCGCGCCGCTGCGTCGGCATACTTTCCGCGGTCACGCCGTGCTGGTTCCGGCCTGCGCCGAGGCCGTGCTGGCGCAGTTCTACGGCAGCCAGTGGCGGGTACCGGACGCTGCCTACGCCTGGTACCCGCGCTACGACAGCACCGATGTATTCGAGTTTCTGCGCACCGAGCGTCGTCCGGTCACGCTGCCCGAACGTCCGCGCCGCGCGCAGGATATCGACATCGTCGAACGCGACGGCTATTTCTTCCTCGACTCGACTCACCTCCACGAGACCCAGCGGCTCAACGCAACGGCAATGCTCATTCTCGAGCTGTGTGACGGCACGCGCACGCCGGCCGCGATCATCGCCCTCATCGAGCGCAGCTTCGCACTACCGAGCGCCCCAGAGGTTGCGGTCCTCGAGTTCCTCAACTACGCGGCTGGTTGCGGGCTGCTGGAAGCCGATTGAGATGTCGAAGCATCCCCAGGAGTTCGGTCTCTCACGACCCCAGGCGTCCCGGCTGCGTGCGCGCTTCAGTCGTCGGTCCGTCGGGCCACGTAGTAGCCGTAACTGACGAACGCCGCGTTCCGTTCGTAGAGCGCGATCTCGGCTTCTTCCGCTGCGACGATCGCCGCTGCCGCGGCCGAGTTCGGGTGGCGCGACAGGAACGCGGCGAAGCGGGTCTGCAAGGGGCGGTAGTAATTGTCGAGCCAGCATCGTTGCGGGAGCGCGAAGTAACCCAGGGGAGAGAAGCCGTTGCCCTCGAGGATCGCCATCTTGGCCCCTGCCGTGTCCACTTCGGGGTATTCCTGCAGCCAGTGCCGTTCGAGCTCGGCCGGCCGCGTCTGCGTCAGCCAGGTCAGTTCGGATACGGCCAGGATGCCGCCTGGTTTCAGGAAGCGACGCCATGCCCTGATGCCACGTGTGAATCCCATGTTGTAGATGGCGCCTTCCGACCAGATGGCATCGAAGGACTGCATCTCGAAGGAGAGCGCTTCCATCGACGCGACCTGCGTTTCGATGCGGTCGCCGAGCGCCTGCCGCGCCGCCGCCGCTGCAAGTTCGTCGGTGAACGCCGAGAGGAAATCGACCGCGGTCACCGTCGCATCGAGCGTTCGCGCGAGCACCAAGGTGGCGGCGCCGGTGCCGCAGCCGATGTCGGCGATCCTCAGGTTCTTCGCGCTACCGAGACCGGAGAGCGTAATCGCCAGGCGCGTCGCGTCGTCGGCGCCGGGACCCTGGCGCGGGCCATCCCGGTGCAAGTCGGCGAGCAGTTCGAGTTCGTTCATCGTACCGGTACCGGGCAGCGCATCGATCCGCCGCGCGGCTGCGTCGCCGCGCGAGCCGATTGTAGCGAAACGATTGCTCGCGAATTACCCGGCTTCCCGAGCCGCGTGGCAACGCGAAGCGGGGTGCGCGGTGCAGCGGGTTTGTCGCTGTGCGGGGCCGTGCGTAGACTAGATCCCGAATACCATACGCTCCGCCGCCGCGCATGATCTCGGGGACTGGCTCCAGAAGACCGTTATCGATCGAGTGGCAGGGAGGCTCAATGCCATGATGCGCAGCGCGCCGCCATCGAACCCCGTGTCGGGCACGCCAACCGACGACGGGCGCGGCGTGACGATGAACATGGCGCAGCGGATCGCCGCCCATGCTTGGGAGCAGAGCGAACTCGGCGCGAGCCACGGATGGTCGCCGACGCTGAACACCGCGCTGGCGCTGTGCCTCGGGTCCCGCATGTGCGGCTGCCTGTATTGGGGCGAGCGGCATCTCGTTCTGTACAACGACGCGTACGCCTCGATTCTCGGCACCAAGCACCCCTGGGCACTGGGTCGACCGGCGGCGGAGGTGTGGCCCGAGATCTTCCACACGATCGGCCCCTTGTTGCGCCAGACCTATGAGCAGGGGACGACGACCGGCGGTGACGATGTGCCGATTTTCCTGAACCGTTCGGGTTACGTCGAAGAGTTCTACTGTTCCTTCAGCTACACGGCGCTGCGCAGCGGCAGCGGTGCGATAGAGGCGGTATTTGCCACCCTGCCGGAAACCTCGGTGCGCGTCATCGGTGAACGACGGCTGCGTACTTTGCAACAGCTCGGCTCGGAGACGCGCGCCGCGCGCAGCCCGGAACAGACGCTGTCCATCGCCGCCGAGGTACTTGGCGACAATCCCTACGACGTCCCATTCGCCGGGATCTATCTGTGGCGCGATGACGCGCCGCGCGGTTCGCTCGTTGCCGCGGTCGGGATCGAGCCGGGCCATGCTCTGTGCCCCGTGGCATTGACGATGTCCGGAGCCGGCTTCCTGCCCGGCGCGCTACGCCGCAGTCGCGCCAACGGGTACGCCGTGCAGAAGCTGGGCCCCGAATACCATCCGCTTCCGTGCGGTGGCTGGAAGATCCCGGTCGCCGACCTGATCGTGGTCCCCGTGGACATCTACGGTGACGGCGCGCCGCAGGCAGCGTTCGTTGCGGGTATCAGCCCGCACAAGGCGCTCGACGACGAGTACCTCACGTTCTTCCGCATGCTTGCCGACCAGCTGCAACGCTCGCTGTCGGAGGCTTACAGCCATGAGCAGGAGGCCCTGCGCATTCTCGATATGCAGCGCCGCGCGCAGGCGCAACAGCAGGCCGAGCGTGTGCGCATCGCGCGTGACCTCCATGACACGGTCCTGCAGAGCATGCAGGGTATGAACTACTTGCTCGAGGTCGGCTTGAGCCAGGTGGAAGCCGATCCACCAATGGCTCACGCGATGTTCCGTGAGGCTGCCGCGGCTGCGGAGCACGCGGTGGGCGAAGGCCGCGAGGTGCTGTCCCTGCTGCGCGCGAGTTCGCCGCGCATGGAACCCATCGAGGATGCCCTGCATAGCATCTGGGATGAGCTTGGCGCTGCTGGCATGAGTGATTTCTCGGTCCGGATACGCGGTTCCCGTCGTCGCCTGGACCGAGACATCTGGCAGGAGGTCCACGCGATCTGCCGCGAGGCAATTGCCAACGCGGTGAGGCATGCGAACGCGAAGGAGATCGCGGTGCAAGTCGAGTTCGGCGACAATTTCCGCCTGTCGGTAAGCGACGACGGCCGCGGCATCGACGACGCGATCGCGTCCGGTGGGCTCGCCGGGCACTATGGACTGCCGGGAATGCGTGAGCGGGCGCTGATGCTCGACGGCAAACTCGAGGTCAGCCGGAGGGCGAGCGTCGGTACGCGCGTCGTGCTCGCCGTCCCGGGCAGTCGCGCCTACGAACGCGGCTAGCGGACCGTCGGGGCAAGGCGCGCGCCGCTCGAGCAGCGCAGCCACTGGTTCCAAGATTCCCTGAAACGAGCACCCATGGAGCAAGGTTTGAACGCTGACGCCGCGCGCCCCATCCGCATTCTATGCGTGGACGATCACCCGATTTTCCGCCAGGGATTGGCTGCGGTCATTGCGAGCGCCGAGGGGCTGGAACTCGTCGCCGAAGCGGCCGACGGCGAACAGGCGCTCGAGGCGTTCGCACGCACGCTGCCCGACGTGACCCTGATGGACCTCCGTCTGCCGGGAATGAGCGGTACCGAGACCATCGCCGCGATCCGCGCGGCGCATCCGTACGCACGCGTCGTCGTGTTGACGACGGAGACCGGGGATGCACAGATCCAGCACGCACTGGCCGCGGGGGCAATGGGCTACGTGCTCAAGGGCATGGCGATGAACGAACTGGTCGCCATCATCCGCGCCGTGAACAGCGGCAGGACCAGCATCCCGGGCCTGGTCGCCACCCAGCTTGCCGAGCATCTGGGAGAGAAGGATCTCTCGCCGCGCGAAGTCGAAGTCCTGCGCCTGATTGCGCACGGGCACAGCAACAAGGCCGTCGCCGCGGCGCTGTCGATCAGCGACGAAACGGTCAAGATGCACGTGCGCAACTGCATGAGCAAACTCGGCGCGCGCGATCGCACCCACGCGGTCACCACCGCGATTCGTCGCGGCTTCATCAGCCTGTAGGCCTGCGCTGCAGGAGGGAATGCTGTCACCGGGCTGGTAGCGCCCGCCGTGGTGCCGCCGGGCGGTATGCGCCGCGGGACCCGACCAGTCCTCGGCGCTTGCACCTACCAGAATGGGTAGGCCGCCTGCACCCCATGATGGGGGTTGGTGTGGTTCGCTCGCGCATGCGTGAATGGTGGCAAGCGATAACAGTCAGTACGCGGCTGCAGTCGTACCGCACCGACAACCAGGGAGGCACCAGCACATGGCCGTCGATCCGAAAGACATTCATCCCAGGATCAGCTACGACCCGGCAACTTTCGGTTACAGCGTGGTCAACGAAGCGCCCGAGGTGGACGAGGTCCACCGGCCCGGCGAGGTCTACTTCTCAGAAGACGTCATGAAGCGTGAGATCGAAGAAGTCTTCATGAAGGAATGGCTCATCGTTGGTCGCGTCGAAGAGGTGGAGAAAGCGGGTGACTACTTCACCCACAAGATTGGCGACGAGCCGATCTTCATCGTGCGCGAGAAGGACGGCAACATCCAGACGTTCGCCAACGTGTGTCGCCACCGGGGCGTGCAGGTGGCCTGGGACAAGGGTAACGCCAAGTACTTCTCATGCCCGTATCACGGCTGGGTCTACGACACGAGCGGCAAACTGGTGGACGCCCAGTTCCTCGAGAAGTCAAAGCGCTTCGACCGTGCCAGGTGCAGCCTGCCGCGGATTCGAACCGAAATCTGGGAAGGTTTCATCTTCATCAACTTCGATGACGATGCCGGACCTCTGATGGACACCCTGGAGCGCTACGACTTTCCGCGCATCTACGAGCCCTACCAGATGGGCCGCCTGAAGCTCGCCAACAAGTTCGAGATGAGCATCAGCTGCAACTGGAAGTTCCTCAACGAGAACCTCACCGACATCTACCATATCGCCGTATTGCACGCGGATACGTTCGGACCCTACCAGCCGCTGGACGGGTACCGCTACGAGACTTTCGATGGCGGCTATCACGGGCGGTTCATCGGCGGCACGCTGGTCGACGGCGGTGACTCGCTGTTCGGCCCCATTCCCTGGCTGCCGGAGTCCCTTCACAGTGGCGGTTTCTCCAGCCACCTGCCGCCCAACGTCGCGTGGTTCCCGCGCTACGACTATGTCTCGATCAATACCAACTGGCCGCTCACGCCGGATACCAGTCTCTCGATCACCTACCAGTTGTTCCCGCCGGAGCATTTCGCCGAAGCGGATTTCCGCGCCAAGGCGCGCCGCTACGAAGACTTCTACAAGGCGTTCATGAACGAGGATACGGACATGATCAAGGCCCTGCAGAAGGGTATGAAGTCGCGCTACTACGAGCCGGGTCCCGTGTCGCCGTTCGAGGCCGGCGTGATGGGGACGATCAAGCACAGCGTGGACGATCTGGATGCGCGGCCTGGCGCAACGCGGGCACGCAAGCCCGGCAGCAGGGCGTGATGACGATGACAAGCGCGCGCCCCGATCTTGCCCGCGCGGCACTCGTCATGATGCGTGACATGATGTGCGTCAGCGCCGGGGAGCACGTCCTGGTGACGGCCGACACCGGCTCCGACCCGGATGCCGTCGCTGCGGTGGTCAACGCGGCGCATGCGCTGGGTGCGCGGGTCGCCAGCATGACGCTGGCGCCACCGCTGCCATTCCAGGGCGGGCTGGCCAATCCTTACATGCCGGACCCGGTGACCGCGGCGGCGCAGCACTGCGACGCCTGGATCGATCTCTGTATGCCCTACATCGCGGGCGCTGCGGTCTACGACACGGCGATGAAGAACGGACGCACCCGCTACTTCCTGGCCGCGGACATCGGTGCCGACGGCATCGTGCGAATCTTCGCCGGCGCCGATCTCGACCAGGTCTTCACGGTGTCCGATACCTTCAATGCCCTGCTCGCCGAATCGGCCGGGCGCCGTTGTCGTTTCACGACGCCGCTCGGTACCGACGTCAGCTTCACCCTGGCGGCGCCCGAGGGCTTGGCGATAGAACGCGCCACACGACCCGGCGGTTACTTCGTGCCGGGGACCGTGATGGTGATCCCCGAACTGGAGACGGTCAAGGGCACGATTGTGTGTGAGTCGACGTTCCACGAGTACTACACGACGCTGGAAGCGCCCTATGTGTTCGAGGTCGATGGGCAGATCCGGCGAGTCAGTGGCGGCGGTACGGAGTTACGTGCCATCGACCGCGCACTCAAGCGCGCCGGCAACGGGGCCTATGGCAACATCGTCCACTTCACGTGCGGTTACCATCCGGCGGCGCGCTTCACAGGGCGTTCGTTCATCGAGGATCAGCGCGTGATCGGCGCCAACGCCGTGGGCCTCGGCTTGCCGCAGTGGGTTGAGGGTGGTGGTGAGAACCACCCCGACTGCGTGATGCGGAACCAGTCATTCTGGATCGACGATCAGCAGCTGATTGCCGATGGCACCATCGTCTGGCCGCCCGACCTCGCGGATGCGGCAGCCTCCTTACAGCCGTCCTATGGCTGAAGCGCAACCGGATCGCACGTGAACGACAAATTCCCGGTAGCGCAAGGCATGGCGGCATGTCGTCAGTACCGGGCCGGCGATGTCGCGCTCGAGAGCGGCGCCACGCTCGCGGACGCGCGGCTGGCTTACGTGACTCACGGTGAGCTGAACGCTTCCGGTGACAATGCCGTGTTGGTTACGACTTTTTTCGGCGGCACGCACGAGAACGTTGGCTACCTGCTCGGCGAAGCGACGGCGATCGATCCTCGACATTACTTCATCGTCGTCGTCAACCTGTTCGGCAACGGGAAGTCGACGTCGCCAAGTCATGGCCTCGGCGCGGATTTTCCCGTGGTATCGATGGCGGACAACGTGCACCAGCAGTATCGCCTGTTGCGCGAGGAACTCGGCGTGCAGCGCCTGCGGCTTGCCACCGGGCATTCCATGGGGGCGGTCAGCACCTATCACCTGGCAGCGGCCTACCCCGATTTCGTGCAGGCGGCCGCGCCGATCTGCGGTGCAGCGCGGATCTCGGCGCACAACGACGTCTTCCTGCGTGGCATGTGCGGCATTCTGACCGCCGATCCGGCGTTCGCCGATGGTCGCTACGAGACGCAACCGCGCCGGGGACTGGTCGCCATGGCGCGAGCCTGGGCGGCGTGGCCGCCGTCGGCGGCCTTCTATCGCCACGCCCACTTCGAGTCGCTGGGCTATCAGTCGGTGGACGACTATCTCGAGCGTTACTGGGAGGCCACCTACGCGGCCATGGATGCCAACAACGTGCTCGCCCAGATCGCGACCTGGCGCTCGGCGGATATCGGCCGGCTACCTGCCTACGGCGGCGACTTCGCACGTGCCCTGGCCGCGATCAGGGCGCGCTGCATCGTCATGCCCAGCCGTACCGATGCCTATTTTCCGCCAGAGGACAGCGTGCTGGAGGTCGCGGGCCTCGGCGCCGGCGAACTGCGCGTCATCGAATCCGAGTGGGGCCATTGGGCCGGGTCGGGAAGAAATCCGGCAGATACCGCGTTCATCGATGACAACCTGCACGAACTATTGGAGGGTACATGACCGACCTGACGCGACTCACCGCGAGCGAGGCGGCGGCATTGATCCGCAGCGGTGAGATCACTTCCGAAGCGCTGACGCGTGCCTGCCTGGAACGTATCGCACGGCGTGACGCGACGGTACACGCATTCGCTCATCTCGATGCGGATTTCTCGATAGCGCAGGCGCGGCAGGCGGACCGGCAGGAACCGCGTTCCCCGCTGCATGGCGTCCCTTTTGCCATCAAGGACGTCATCGACACCGCTGATTTCCCCACCGAATACGGCACGCCTGTTCATACCGGCCGTCGACCCGCGGCCGACGCGCCGTGCGTGCGGCGGATGCGTGAGGCGGGAGCGGTGCCCCTGGGCAAGGTGGTGACCACGGAATATGCGATGTTCACGCCGAACGCGACGCGCCACCCCCGCGACCCGCGGTTCACCCCGGGGGGGTCGTCCAGCGGCACCGGCGCCGCGGTCGCCGACGGCATGGCGCCGATCGCTTTCGGCAACCAGACTGCCGGCTCGTTGATACGACCGGCGGCTTTCTGCGGGGTCTACGGGCTGAAGCCGACCCACGGCCTGACCGATGGCGCGGGCATCCTGCCGTTGCAGCCCTATTTCGATACCCTGGGCTACATGGCGCGGGGGATCGAAGATCTCCAGCACTTCTTCGGCATCGTCAGCGGACGTCCGCTGGTCGAGCGCTGGTCAGCGACGCGGCGCCCTCGCATCGGATTGTGCCGCACCTGGCAATGGCCGCACGCGGATGCCAGCAGCCGGGCCGCGTTGCTCGGTGCTGCCGAGCGTTTCGCGCGAGCGGGTGCGGACATCGAAGAGTTCGCGTTGCCGGCGCATTACCGCGACCTCGTCGCCATCCATAGGCGTGTGCTCTATCACGGCATCGCCCGCTCGCTTGCCGCCGACTTCGCGGCGCATGCCGATCTGATGAGCGCGGGCCTGCGTGCGGTCATCGAAGAGGGGCGTGCCCGTACGCCGGCCGAGTACGAACGGGCCTTCGCAACGGCCGAGGCCTGTCGGGGTGAGGTCAACGAGGAGCTGGGCGCCGTCGACGCGCTGCTGTGTCCGAGCGCGCCGGGTGAGGCGCCGGCGGGCGAGGGCACGGGTGACCCGATCTTCCAGGTCACCTGGACGCTGCTCGGCGTGCCGTGCCTCAACCTGCCGGTGGCCACGGGGCCTGCCGGCCTGCCGCTCGGCGTGCAGCTCGTTGGCAGCCGCTCGGACGACGCCAGGCTGCTGGCCCTCGGCAAGCATCTGATGGCGCAATCTGAACCTTTCGTGATTGACGGTGACCCGACATGATGATCGAAATCCCGCTCGCCGATGCACCCGCACCGGATTCGGTGTTGCAGATTGCCGTCGACGGCGGCGCGCCCATCGCGCTCTACAATCTGGACGGCGCGTTCTACGCCACCGATGACACCTGTACGCACGGCGAGGCGTCGCTCGCCGAAGGCGAGATCAGCGGCGATGAAATCGTCTGTCCGTTCCACATGGGCGCATTCGATATCCGCACCGGTGAGGTCACCATGCCGCCTTGTGCCGAGGCCCTGGCCACGCATCCCGTGGAGGTCCATGGCGATCGGGTCCGCATCGAGGTCGCACGATGAGCAAGTCGCGACACTACCGCATCGGTCAGATCGTGCCGAGTTCCAACGTGACCATGGAACGCGAGGTACCGGCGATGCTGTCCCGCGCCGAGGTCCCGGCCGGCGTGAGCTTCAGTTTTCATTCCGCGCGCGCTCCGATGAAGACGGTTTCGGTCGACGAGTTGACGGCGATGAACGCCCACATGACACGCTGTGCGGGCGAACTCGCCGATGCGCGCATGGACGTGGTGGCCTCGGCCTGCCTGGTCGCGATCATGTGCCAGGGGGCCGGCTATCACCGGGAAACCGAAGCGCAGCTACGCGCAGTGAGCGGCGAGGCGCGCGTCATCACGAGCGCAGGAGCTTTGATAGAAGCGCTTCAAGCCATCGGTGCGCGACGCATCGCGCTGATCGCGCCGTACATGAAGCCCCTGACCGAGCGCGTCGTCGCCTATATCGAGAGCGAGGGCATCGTGGTAGCCAGCAGCTGTTCGCTGGAGGTTGCGGACAACCTCGCGGTAGCGGCTCTGGATCCCATGCGCCTGCCGGCAATCGCGAACGAGCTCGATACGCGCGGGGTCGACGCCGTGGTGTTGTCCGCCTGTGTCCAGATGCCCTCGTTACCGGCGCTCGACATCGCCCAGCGGGCATTCGATGTGCCGGTGCTCTCGAGCGCCGCGGCCACGGCGTACAAGGTGCTGCGCGAACTCGGATTGCCGACGCGTGTGCCGCGCGCCGGCAAGCTGCTGTCCGGGGTTTACTGAACGCTTCGGTAGAGTGACGCCGTCATCGTTGATCGACCTGGCGCGCCAGAAACTCGTTCATGATCGTCGCGACGTACACCGGGGCCTCCTGCTGCGGATAGTGGCCGGCGTTGCGGCACACCGCGATCTCGGCGTTCGGATACCACGCGGCGAACGTCTCGCGCGCGGTCTTTTCGGTGAAAGGCTCCATGTCGAACTCGCCGATGATGACCAGCATGGGCGTGCTGTTGCCGCGAATCTCGTCGAGGAAGCCCTGCTCGGTCAGGTTCTTGAGGTAGGCCTGCTGAGCAGCGACGAGCCGCGTGGAGCGCGTCTGCCGGATCTTGAACTCGCGCCACTCCGGGCACAGGCGCTCGCCGGTCAGTGCGTCGAAGGCCTGGTCGAGCAGGACGTTGCTCGTGATGGAACCCTCGATGATGGCGAAGCCCTCGGGCGTGAAGCTCAAGCCGGATGCCGCCACCGGCGTGTTGAGCACGGCCGACTTGACGCGCGCGCCGCCGTCGAGCACGACGCGCTGCGCGAGCATGCCGCTCATGGAGTGACCGACGATGTGAAACCGCTCCCAGCCGAGGTTGTCGGCCAGCGCCATGATGTCGGCGGCTGTCTCGGCGGGGGTGTACTCGCCGGCGATGTGGCGCGATTCGCCGTAGCCGCGAACCTCGGTGAAGGCCCAGGTGAAACGCCGCGCGTCGAAGAAATGGCGCGCGAATGCCCAGGTGTCCCGGCAGCCGTAGAAGTCGTGCATCACGATGACGCCTTCTTCCCCGCTGCCGAACAGTTCGTGTCCCAGAACCATGACGGGTGTCTCCTTGGTAGCTCCGCCGCCGGTCAGGCGGCATCCTGTTCGAATGCATGGGCAACCTGGTAGAGGGTCGCCTCGTCGAAATGGCGGCCGGTAAGCATCATGCCCACCGGCAGGCCGTCGAGCGTGCCGCAAGGCAGCGAGAGCGACGGATGACCGGTCAGGTCGAACGCCGGCGTGTTGGGCACCATCTCGAGCGCGCGCGCGACGATCTCCGCAGCGCCCGCGTCCGGCGGCGGCAGCAGCGGCGCGGTCAGCGGCAGGGTCGGCATGAGCAGGACGTCATAGTCTGCCAGTAGCGCATCGTAGGCCGCACGCAGGCGTGGCCGCAGATTCTGCGCCTTGGCGTAGTACTGGCCACCGTAGGCCCGGGTCATGTACTCGCCCGTCAGCATGACCAGCTTGGTCTGGGGACCGAACTTGTGCGTCTGCGTGCGCCACGCCGCGTGGTACTTCATCAGGCTCGGCACGTAGGCGCCGGCACGATTCTTGCCGAAGCCGTTGTCGTGCATCATGGACACGACCAGCCCTTCGATGTAGACCGGCGTCCAGATCGCGGCGCTCACACGGTGCATCGGGATAGATACCGACTCGACGGTCGCTCCGAGGCGACGCAGCGCGTCGGCCGCGCCGCGGACCAGGCGATCGACCGCCGCATCGGAGTTGGCGTGCGCGAAGCCTTCTTCGACCACGCCGATCCGGATGCCGTTCAGCGTCTCGCCGAGTCGCGCGAGGTAGTCGCTGGTGCGGATGCCGGCCTGCATCGGATCGATTCCGTCGGCGCCGGCCAGCACGTTCAGCAACAGCGCGTTGTCGGCGACCGTGCGAGTCATCGGGCCGACGTAATCGATGGTGATGTCGATGGGCATGACGCCCGTGTACGGCACGAGGCCGTAGCTGGGCTTCATGCCGACGATGCCGCAGAAGGACGCCGGGATGCGGCACGAACCGCCGTGATCGGTTCCGACCGCCATGTCCACCTCACCGCTGGCGACGAGCGCGGCGCAGCCGCTCGAGGAACCGCCGGCAGTGCGCGCGCTGTCATGCGGGTTGCGCACTGGCCCGGTCGCGTTGGTGTGGCTGCCGCCCGAGGTGCAGAAATACTCGCTGTGTGCCTTGCCGGCGACCGTGCCGCCAGCATCGAGGACGCGCGTGACGGCGGTGGCATCGACGTCGGGCACGTAGCCCTCGAGGGTCGACGAACCGTTCATCATCGGCACCCCGGCAACCAGGATATTGTCCTTGAACACCACGCGCCGGCCCGCGAGAGGGCCGTCCGCGGCGCCGGCAATGTCCGTTTGCCAGTACCACGCGTTGAACGGATTGTCCGCGGGAGCGGGGCGCTGCCCGGGCGTCCGCGGGTAGCGCACCGGGGGCAGGTCGTCCGGCAGCCCATCGAGCGTTTCGTAGATCTCGAGATTGCCGTTCATCAGGGCCGCGAACTCGACAGCTTCGGAGTCGCTGATATCGATGAAGACGGATTCGCCGAGTTCCTGTACCTGTCGCGGTCCCGGGCGTGTAACGGCCATGCGTGCTCCTCAGCATTCGAAGGGGGCATTATGCCGTGCTCGTCCGGGACGCGATTACCCACTTTTGGGGAGGTTCAACCGTGCGCTTATGTCCCTTACACTGCCGGGCCCCACAGCCACCCGACGAAACAGGAGTCACGACAACATGAGCAAAGCGAATCAGGTCACCCCGGACTTTCTCGCCTCTTTCACCCAGGCCTGGAACGACCAGGATCTCGACAAGCTCATGGAACACATGGCCGACGACTGCGTCTTCCTGGCCTCGGTCGGCACCGGCGTCGAGGGTACCAAGTGGGTCGGGCGCGAGGAAGTCCGCAAGGGCTTCGCGAGCCTGTGGGAGAACTACCCCGATGCCCACTTCGAGCCCGTCGGCGAGGATTTCATCGTCGGCGACCGTGCCTGTTCGGAATGGATCTTCACCGGCACGAAGAAGAGCGACGGCTCGCGCGTCAAAGCGCGCGGCTGCGATGTCTATACCTTCAAGGACGGCAGGATCGCGGTGAAGAACGCAATGCGCAAGCAGGCGCCCTGAGCGCTGCGACGCACGCGAATCGTCTCGCATCGCGGCGATGCAAGCTCGGCGCCCTTTTTAGCGTCGCCGCGGGAGGCCCGGCACCAGCGCATTCCGGAGCGCAAAGCGCGTACTCCGGGATATTGATGCGTTCATGCACGCCGATGCCGTGGCTGCCATACGTCGTCTAGATCGCCCGCTGCGCGGCAGCGGTACGGTGGCTGGGCGCGATCTGCTGATCGACACGATCTCGCGCGAACTGGTGCTTTACGTCATGCAATCGCGTGCGCGCGCCGCGCTGCGCTCGAGTGCTTCGCGGCCATCCCGTCTCGGCGACCTCGCGCGCTACATCGACGAACATCTCGATGGAGACCTCGACGCGGTGACGCTCGCTCGGCGCTGCCACATGAGTCGCTCGGCGTTCCACGAGCGTTTCGTCGCCACCTTCGGCCAGACCCCGGCCGCCTTCGTTCGCGAGCGGCGCATCGAGCGCGCCAGGAGTCTCTTGCGCCACGTGCCGGAGGCGTCATTGACCACGGTCGCCGCGCATTGCGGGTTTGCCAGCGTGTCGCATTTCGTCCAGACCTTTCGCCGCGAGGCGCGGCGGGGCGGGGGATGATGTCGGGTTTGTCCGGCGCGATGTCCTGATCGTCCGGATCCGCGCCGATGAGCTGGCGCCGAGCTTGCGCGGTAGCATGCGCTTGAGCACGATGTGTAACTGTCGTACGTGCGGGAGGGGATATCGTGTCAGCTGTTCCGGAAAAGGCGCTCGCGCCGTCGGCGCATGGTTTCGAGTATCGCGCCGGCACCGTTCTCAAGGCGTTCTTCGCAATCACCTGCGTGTTCTACGCGGTGCTGGCCTTCGACTATTTCCTTGGCTTCGGGGCCGGGCGCGAAGGGTTGTGGATGCGCCTGTTCGCCGCCCTGGTATCGCGCGAACACGCTTTCGGCGAGGGCTCGGTGCACGTCGAGCAGGCAGTGGCCTACCGCGAAGGACTGGAGTTCCTCCTGATGCATACCATGATGGGTGCGGTCGCCATGGCGCTGGGCCCGTTGCAGTTTTCCAACCGCTTGCGGCGACGCTACCCGGCGCTGCATCGCACGGCCGGCAAGACCTATCTCGTCGGCGCCGTGCTGAGCATGTTCGGCGGGCTCGCCTACTTGTTCACCACGCCGATGACGGCGGTGTTCTCCGGCGCAATGTTCTTCGTTGCGCTGGTGGGCCTCGATGTCATGGTACTTGTGACCGCGTGGCTGGCCTTTGCTGCAGTGCGCCGGCGCGCTTTCGGTGAGCACCGTTCGTGGATGGCGTTCAATTTCGGCCTTCTGCTCGGTACACCCGTACTGCGGCTGTTGTGGATCGCTTTCGGTTGGGTATTCCCCGGTGAAGTGCAGACCGCGACCAACCTCGCCATCACGACTTTCCTGCTGCCGCTGTGCGTCACCGGCATGCTGTGGTGGGTGGCGGCGCAGCATGGCGACATGCAACCGCGGGCCTTCGAACCCGGCGCGGCGAGCCTGGCGCGTTGGCGGCGGGTCGGGCAGGTCGCCCTGGCTGCGGGCATCGCGGTTCTCGCATTCGCCTACGTGTTGCGCTTCGTCGTTCCGATCGCAAGCATCGCCTGGCTGACCGCTGATGGCGGCCCCAACGATGCCGCGCGGTTTGCCGCCGCCTGGCCGCTGTTCGTGCTCTACGCGCTGGCGGGCGCAACCGCGATGGCGACCAGCCTCGATGCCGTCGCCGCCGTGGCGTGCGGGCGGCGGCCGCGCCGCCGTTTCCATGCCGCCTGCATCGCCACCGCGATCACCGGTGGTCTGCTCGCCGCGGCGCGTGGCGCGGACCTGCCCGGCGGCTGGCCGGCGATGTTCTACTGGTGGGCCCTGGCCGGGCTGTGGAGTTTCGCGGTCCTGCTCGCGCTGCGGGCCGCGCGCGCGGGGCGGACGCTGGTGGCGCGGGACTGGACTGTCTACAGCGCCGCGCTGGCCTGGTTGCCGTTGTCGGTGATTCCGCAGGCCCCGTTGTGGGAGCTATTGGAAGTCATGGATGCCGATACCGCGATGCAGACCGCGGTCACCCTGTCATTCATCGGTCATTACCTCATCGCTCATCTCGCCATAACGCGCCTGCTCGATCGGCCGCGACAGATTCGGGGGCGGAGCACGATGCCGGGTTCGGCGCATCTATCCGTCCACGATAGAGACATGCCGACAGGCGGTCACTTCCCTGTGACCTGAATCGATGCTGTCGAACGGAGGCGCGCAAGATGTCCGTACGCGTACCACCGTAAGACCCCGGAAGCCAGGACGTCGCATCTTGCTTGCTATGGCGTGATTCGTCTGCGCGTGGTCACGCCCAGCGTTCCGAGGGCGAGAACGAAAATGGGTACAACGGCCGGCACGGGGACGACCACGGCGCTCTCGAGGTAGTTGAAGCCGGAGTCGCTGACGATGGACAGCGGGCCCTCGTAGGGACTGCCGTCGGGCAACGTTGCGCTGACCAGGCCCAACCAGTTCAGGGTGCTGCCGAAGTCGGCGCTGGCGGAGGTCGTACCGCTCTGGGGTGCCGATGTGCTCGCATGGGCCGTTGCCGTCATGGTGAGCGAGAAGGTCTGTCCGAGCGAATTGGCCGGGATCCCGACGGCAATCGCGAAATCGCTCAGCGCGATGCCGCGCTCGAAGACCTCGAGTACGTAGTCGAACGTTGGCGCGCGACGGATCCACTGGTACGTGACGCCACCCGAGGTGCTGAAGTCGACCCCGGGACCGCTCATCGCCACGTCCCAGTTGACCTCGGCGGTACTGCGCCCAGTCACGCCTCCCGGGTGCATGGCGTTCAATGTGCCGGACGCGCCGGCGGCGAACTCGAGCAGGAGCGGCAGCGCCGAATCGCTCAGTATCGTGAACGAATCGCTCAGCGATGCTCTCGCGGTCATGTACACGCCGCGCGGATTGCTGCTGCCCGAGGCTGTGGCGGACGTCGCCAGGGTGGACAAGGAACCGGCTCCTGCGGTGGCAGAAGCGTCGCCGAACACGCCGTCTCCGCTGTAACTGTCGCTCGCTGTCCGCAGGAACTCCGAGCCGGTGCCGCTCACGCTGCCGAATCGCGTGGACTGGTAGCCGTACCTGATTTCCGCGGCGGTGCCGGCCAGTGCCGGAGCGACCGGGAACAGGCAGCCCATGACCACACATGCAATGAGGTGCGCCGTGCTGCGATGACGTTGCCGCATATCGTTCTCCCGTTACGCCCGATGAAACGTTTCCAGTGATACCCGACTGCAGGGACAGGCAGCGATATTGGCGCGATGGTCCGCATGTCCCCGGGTTGCGCAGCGCTCGAAGCGCCGGTCGAGTCGCCCTTGGTCAGGTCTCGTGGCTCCCGAGTGCGGCTGACCGGTTTGTCCTGGGGCTCCCGTCCGCTTCATGCTAGGTGCGGCCCACGGAGACCGTTAGTACGAAAGTACCGTTTCCCGGGCCGGCCCGGCTAAGCCCGGCCCCGGGAGATTCGCGCGCAGCGAGACTCTCTACCGCGCGGCAACGGGCGCAGCCGTCATGTGTCCCGGCCGCGGCATCCCGACGCCGCGTGTCCCTGCCAGGACGCGGGTTCAGTCCGGCGTGAACGCGGCAGCAGCGACGGCCGTGTTCATGAAGTCGCGGAAGCGCGTCCATTTGCCCTCGCTGAGTGTGATGACGTGCACGAAATCCGAATCGATGGTGCGACCGGTGCCGAGTGCGTCCAGGTTCAGGTGCCCGGTGACGATGACCTTGTCGGCATCGGCGAGAAACTCCTCGGGCTCGAACTGGTTGATGCGAACCGAGGACAGCACCGTTTCGAAGAAGCGCCGCGCTTCGGCGTGGCCGCGCCAGGTGCCGGCGTAGGGAATCACGCCGGGACCGTAGAACTCGATGACGATGTCATCGGCGAGGTGCGCGAGGATGGCCGGGATGTCGCCGGCGCCGAAGGCAGCGAAGATCGCCTGGGTGGTTTCGATGTTGTTCATGGTCGGAGCTCCGGGTCAGGCCGCGCGCGGCGTGAAGACGAGGTGCAGGCTGTCGAAACCGCAGGTCAGCAGGCTCGCACGCTGACGCCGCGGCGGTGTCGTCGCGAGCGCCACAGCGGCATAGCGGTCGAATACGGCATTGAGCATCGCGCGTGCTTCGAGCCGAGCCAGGGCGAAGCCGAGGCAATGATGCAGGCCATAGCCGAAGCTGAGCTGCTGGCGCAGGTTGGGCCGATTGAGATCGAAGCGCGCGGGATCGGGAAACACCGCCGGGTCGTGATTGGCGGCCGCGAAGAACAGCGCGACCCAGTCGCCGGCGGCGATGTGCTTGTCACCCACGTCGATATCGCGCGTGGCGATGCGAAACAGGCGCTGCGGCGGGCCGCCGTGTCGCAATGCCTCGTCGATGAAACGTTCGAGCAGCTCGCGGTCAGCCGCCAGGGTATCGAACATGCCCGGCAGGGTGGCGAGATAGTGGAGCAGGTTGGCGAGCAGGAACGTCGTCGTTTCGGCACCGGCGACGATGAGTGTCACGCAGAAGCGGATGACCTCCTCCGTACTCAGGCGCTCGCCGTTCTGCTCGGCGTCGAGGAGCGCAGCGATCAGCCCCGCCGCGGACGGCGCGCCGGCGTCGCGGGCGGCGGCGGCCGCAGCGACCTTGTCGGTGAAGTAGGCAGCAAGCTCGCGGTTGCTGGCCTCGCGTTCGGCCGGGCTGAGCGCGGCGGAGAGCATGAAGGCCGTGGCCCAGCGGCGGCAATGTTCGGCATCCGCATCCGGCAGGCCGAACAGGCGCAGCATGGCGCGAGCCGGGATCACCGAGGTGATGGCGCCGACCGCCTCGCAGTCATCGTCCGGCAGTGCTGTCAGCATCTCCTCGACGATGCCGTTCAGCCAGCCCTCGAGGGCCTGGATGCGCCGGCGCGAGAAGGCGAGTGCGACGATGCCGCGCAGGCGGTCGTGCTCCGGGTTGTCGTGATTGACCAGCATGAGCGTTGGCGCCGAGGAGCTTTCCTGCAATGGATCGCGCGAGGAAAACGTCTCGTGGTCCCGCGCCGCGGCGGCGACCTCGGCGTACTTCATCAAGACCCACGCTGTCACCGGCAGGTCGGCCTCCGGCACGGTGCCGGGCGGGTAGTCACGGTAGCCCCACGCGGGCGTGTGCGGGCGCAGGCGCTGATAGAGCGGATAGGGATCGGCGATGGTCTCGGGCCGCGGCAGCGCGGCCACCAGGTGCTCCGTCACGGTCATGTACGTGGCCTTTTTATTCACCAGAGATAAGATCAATAAACTAAATTATTTACTAAGTAAATAATTTATCCGTGGCCGGGTGCGGCAGTTAAACTCACCGGCTACCTCTATCATCGGTGCCGCCCGCGTGCCCAAGTCTCCGTCCAACCCGCCAGTCGACGCTGCGCGGCTGTTCCTCGAGCTTTACTACCCGATCCATTACAAGGCCGGCATCGGCGTCGAAGATGCCCTGCGCGGGGGTGAACTCGGGCGCCACCAGGTCGCTATCCTCTGGTTGATCCATTCCGAAGGCGAGGGCCGCCGCGCGATGAACCGCAAGGCCATCGAACGTTCGCTGCGGCAATGGTTCGAAGTCTCCGGCGCCGCCATCACCAAGGCCATTCGCGGCATGTCGGCGTCACCACTCCAACTGGTGCGCCTGGAAGAAGATCCGCGTTCGGGACGCGAGAAGATCGTGCGCCTCACGCCACGGGGCGAAGCGCATATCGAGGCGATGATCGCGCGCGGCACCGCCTACGTGCAGCGCATCATCGACCACATGAGCGGTGCGGAAATCGTCAACGGGCTGGAGTTCTTCCGCCGCATCGAGCGCATTGTCGATGGCTTCGAGGAATGAGCGCCGTGGGCCGGCGGTGTGCCGGGAGCCTGGCGAGATTCCGGCTCGGAATACGCACGCTGCGCCAGCGTGGGCATCGGTTCGCACTCGAAACGTGCCGGGAGGCGGGCACTTCCGGTGATCCGATTCGATACCGTCGTCGACGCCCGCGAAACTTCGGGACACGCCCTGGTCTTGCGCCGGGGCCCGCGAGCCCCGACCGGTTCGGGATGCTTGCGGGGACGACGAGCTCGCACGGGTAGGACCATAGTACGGCCAATGAACGCGTCTGCCTGGTCGCTGCGCTTGTGCCGATGATGGCCACCGTTTTCGTCCGGCGGCCCAGCGCACCGCCTGGTTGACGGCCACTGGCGCCACGGCGATGAACCTGCCGCGGCAGGCATGGCATCATGCGCCCATGAATCCGACCGACCCCGAATCTCTGGAGCTACGTCTCGCCTACCTCGAGCGTACGGCACAGGAACTTGGCGACGTGCTCTATCGCCAGCAGCGCGAGATTGCCCTGCTGCACGACCGCCTGGCCGCCTGTGAACATGCGCTCGCATCGCGTGGCGCGGCCGCGCCCGGTCGTCCGGAGGACGAGCGCCCTCCCCATTATTGAGACGCGCCTATTGAGACGCGTCGGTTCGACTGCCGCCGCTCGGGGCGTATGGCCACGATCGCGTCAGCGCAGTGGGACACGCACTCTCGGCGTCCCTCGGATCGAAGGCTGAACGGCGCGACAGCCTGGCTCGTGTCATCACGCGCGCGGTGCACCGTCGCGTCACCGCCTGCCGTGCGCCCGACCATCCAGTCGGGGCTGACGTAGCGCGGAACCGGCGCCGGGCGTCGTTGTCCGCTGCAGGGAGAAGCAGCCGGCACGGCGCGACGTGGACGGGACGGCTTCCCGCCCCGCGTGCGGCCGGACCAGCACCGCGCAACGCCGAGGGAGAACGAACCATGTCCTATCGATTCGATCCGAACGAGAACTCTGCCGTGGAAGCGAGCCGGATCGTCACGGAGCAGTTCGACAAAGCGCTCGCCGAGCTGCGCCGTCCCGATCGCGATGCGGCTATCCACGGGGTGCGCAAGCGCCTGAAGAAAATCCGCGCCGTGCTCCGCATCGTGCGCCCGCACATGCAAGCCTACGCGGACCAGAACAAGTGCCTGCACGATATCGCTGCGCTTCTTTCGGGAGCCCGCGACGCGACGGCCTGCGTCGAGGCGTATGACGGGCTGCTGGACGGCTTCGGCGACGCGGTCGACCACGCCTTCCTGATCCCGACACGCCGGGCGCTGCGCGAGCGCAGGAATCGCGTGGTTTTCGATCGGCGAATGGATGATGTCCTGGAATCGGTCCGTCGTTCCCTCGAGCGGGTTCGTGCGACCGTGCCGCACTGGGACATCGCCAGCGAGGATGTCCCCGACCTGGCCGAAGGCCTGGCCAAGACGTACAAACGTGGTCGCAAGGCCATGATCGCCGCGCTGGACCAGCCAACGGCACCCAAGCTTCACGAGTGGCGCAAGCGCACCAAGTACCATCGTTATCACTGCCGGCTGATGCGCGGGGCCTGGAAGCCGGTCTACCAGGGACGGCGCAAAGCGGCGAAGCGGCTCTCGTCCCTGCTGGGCGAGGACCGCGACCTCGCGTTGCTGCGCGACTTGCTGAGCGCCCACCCCGACGAGTTCGGCGGCGCAGCTCGCGTCGATGCAATTCTCGCGCTGATCGGCCGCCGCCGCGAGCGACTACTCGGCGAAGCGCGCGAGGAGGGCAAGCGCGTCTATGCGCGTAAGCCCGGTGCGCAGAAGGCCGAAGCCGTCAGCGTGCTGCAGGCATCCGCCTGAGGTCATTGGCGCGGACGGTAGACGTTCGGCCCCGGCCTTCCTGGAACGAGTACAGCGCTCCCGATCAAATTCGCGACGACCGCCGGTCCGGCGCAGCGTCGGCTGCGCGCCCGGGGCGCGGGCGCGCACGGAACCGTCGCGAGGTCTCCTCAGCTGTTGAGGATGAGCGCGGTGTCGACCACGCCCTCGGTGCCGGCGACGAAACCCTTCCAGTTCTTCATGTACTCGACGAACGGCGGGCTGAGGCCCTCGGCCGTCAGGTGCGCCGGCGTGACCGGCAGCTCCACCGGGGTGAAGTTCGCGTCGAACTGCATGCGGTTGGGGAAGTCGTGGTGCAGGATCGCCGCGCGGCCCAGCATGACCCAGTCCACGCCCTCGTCCATGGCACGCTCGACGTCGGCCGGCGTGCGCAGCTTACCCGCGACGCCGAGACGCACGCCCTTGCGATCGAGACTCGTGAAGTAGGAGAGCAGGCTGCGGCCACCGGCGGCTTCGTCCTCGGGCTGCTTGAAGACGTCCCACATGGACATGTCGAGATACTCGACGAGTTCGTTGCCCATGAGGTGCTCGGCGAGGCTCACGACCTCCGGCAAGCGCATGCCGAAACGCTCGGGGGAGAGACGTACGCCGAGCTGGAAGTCCTTGCCACAGCGCGCGCGGATGCCGTCGATGATCTGCAGCAGCGGACGCTGGCGATTCTCGAGCGAGCCGCCGAACCGGTCATCGCGCTGGTTGACTTCCGGCGAGAGGAACTGCGCCAGGATGTAGCCGTGCGCGCCGTGCAGTTCCACGCCGTCGAAGCCGGCACGCTCGGCACGCTGGGCCGCGACCACGAAGGCCTCGATCATCGCCTCGACCTCGGCGGTGGTCATCGCGCGCGCGCCCCACTTCTCGTTGTCCGAGGGGCACAGGGGCTGCATGCCGATGACTTCCTTCGGGCAGCGCATGCCGCCGTGGTAGAGCTGCGCGCTGGCCAGGCTGCCGTTGTCCTTGATTGCCTTGGCCAGGCGCGTCAGGCCCGGTAGGTGGTCGTCGGAGAAGATACCGAGCTGCCCCGGGAAGCCCTTGCCCTCGGCCTGCACGTGCGCCGCACAGGTCATGGTGAGGCCGAAACCGCCCTCGGCGCGCATGGTCAGCCAGCGATGCTCGCCCTCGGAGCAGGTGCCGTCCTCGTGGCTCTGCTGGTTGGTCAGTGGCGCGAGCATGAAACGGTTCTTCATGGCCGGACCGCGGTTGAAGCTTAAGGGCGTGAACAAAGCACTCATAGATGGCTACCTTGGATTTCGATGATTCGTGGGCGCACGCTGGCCGTATGCCAGGACGCATCGCTTTGATCGGGTACCGTCGGCGAGATTGCACGGCAGAGGCGTTACCGCCATGCGGCCACGGCTACGATGGATGGCGCCGCGCGACGCTATCAGGCCGTCGCGCGGCAGGCAACCGCCGGCCGGCCGGTTGCGGGCACCGTCGGTCCCCGCTACCTCTGCCACCGGGGCCGGTTCAGCACGGACGCTGGTGAATAGCGGGCTATGGTAGCCGCTGCGACAGGTGGTTCGACGCCGCGCGCGCAAGACGATGCGTGAAGTGATTCCGCGACGGCAGGGGACGTTCCTACGTAGACGAGGAGCGCCGGAAACACCGCCAGATCGTGGTTTATACTAATAATAAGCCTCTCGGCCTGTTGAGTCAGGGCGAACGGCTGTGGGGCTGCAGTTGCATGACAGCACGCGGCAAGCGCAGAGCCCTCTGGCGCCTGGAGCAGCAGTAAATGGACGAGCAGGCTATCGCATCTGCTATTCCCCCGCTCTTCGCATCCCTGGGCGGGCTGATGCCTTTCTGGATCGTTTCCAATCCGATCCATTACCCGAAGGGTACGCTTGCGATCCTCCTCGTGCTGTATGTCATCATCGTCTGGGAGGCCTATTTCATCTGCCTGCTGCTCGGGGAGATGCTTTTCTTCCCCCCAGCAATCACGATAGCCGCGCTTCTCCTCAGCATCGGTTTCATCTATCTGGTGATCCGCGGCTTCCTTCGTGCTCGCTCGTTACCAGACGAGCGGCGCAAAGCAGAGCGCGATCCCCGTCGAATGACTCGATATTACCTGTTGGGAATTTTTTTCGGCTCGTTCGGTTTCACAAATTACTTGGGCACCAGTGGCAAAGTCTTCCTCGTTCTCAGAGATGCGGATGGCCTGACGCGTATAGAGGCAACTCGGCATGACGACGTGGTCGTGGCACTTCGCCCGTATCCGGCGCCCCGCGCGAGCGCAGGAATGCTGTTGAGCAAGGAGTTCTTCGATTCACTGAAATCTCTCGAGATTTACCACCGCGCAAGCGGTTCTGAGGAAAGCGGGACTCGACAGCATGACGATCTCTATGAACATCAGTTGAGACCCTGGGGAGCGGGAAAGCGATATGAAATTGCCCTGCGATAACTGGCTCCTGAACAGGCTCTTGGCCCTGTGCGTCGCAGTCGCGTTCGCCGGAACATTCGTTTCGCCATGTCATGCTGCACCCGTCCAAGGACGCATTGACGCATTCCCCTACACGGAGTTTTTCGAGCAGAATCACGACGTTTTCCGCATCATTGCGGTGACTGAACCCGCCTCGGTAGAAGGTACGCCCGATAGGTTCGGTGTATTCAGGTTTGGCGGTCTCAATCAATCCGATGTGCGAAAAGTTCGATGGCGGCGAGAAACCGCCTCTGCCGAGATCGCGAGATACACGTTGTGGCCAATGGAGCTTGAAAGCGCTCTCGAAGAATTGAAGTTTCAGGTCAAGACGCTCGACAGCCTGCACGCCTTGGCCAAGGAACAGATCGTTCGCAACATAAAAAGCGGGCGCTGGCAGGAAGCGAACCAACAAGTGACGTCGGTCCTGGCGCTATACGCGGGACTCGACGGGCGTGTACGGGCGTCACTCGATGTAGGCCTGCTCGAGTACGCGCTCCTGCGCGATGCGGGCGACGCGGCCGACGATGTGCGTGACGCTCGCGGAAGGAGTTCGGTTGGAGATGAAGCGATCCAGATCGAACGTAGTTGGCGACGTCAGATGCTGGTCATGCTGACTCCTGAGGTTGACGACCTTCCGAAATCGGATGTTGTCGCCAACCAGGACGCGATCGTCACCGCGATAAACTGGGCGGACTTTTCGAGGGAAGCATATAGCAATTATCAGAATCATTGGCCCGACCGATCGATAGCATCCGCGAGTACGGGTCCGCCACTGTTTCACCCGGACGAGCAGGACTCACGCGAGACCTACAAGGTCTGGATGCAGGAAGATATCAGTCTCGTGCTCGGGGTTTTGGGTCATGCCGGGGTACGAGGGTTTGCTGCGAAGGGGCTGAGAACTCTCGACGGTGAGGCGCTCTCGGGGAAGTCGCGGACGATTCTCACGCAAATCGAAGAGCTCGACACTCAAGACGCTTCTACCATGAGTCTCAGCAAACTCGCTCGAATGATTACTGCGCTGAACCGCTTGCGACTGGCTGCCAAGACGTACTGCAATGCGCTTTCGCAATCTGATGTTGAGTTTTGCGGTCTGTGAGCGAGCCCCGGAGGCGCGTCATCTCCGTTCAATGACCGCCCGCACCCTTGCCGCGTACTCTCGCGACAAGATGGATTCACGACCTTAAGAGCCGGTCGGCATTGTCGCGGGCGGGTTCGGCGAGTTCGGCGATGCGGGCCAGTGCGCCCTGTACCTGCGGGTCGTTTTCGTACCTGGCAAGACCGCTCGTGATGTTGAGGCGGGTGCGTTCTAGCCACGCGGCCATGTCCGGGTCGGCGGCGTTCATGACATTGGTGTGGATCATGCCTCGGTAGGCGCGGATCCAGTCGCTTGGCTCGTTCAGCGTGCGCGTCGGGACGCACAGGCGGTTCTTCTCCGCGTCGTCACCGCGCGTCGCTTCCACGAAACCGGTGGTGGCCGCAGAGAAGCAGGTGAAACCGCCCACCAGGCCCTGAATGGTGATGCGTTGGGGCTCGAAGATCGGACGTTCGGGATTGACCTTGAACGCGCTCGCCGTGCAATCGATGTGCACCTGGCGCGGATCGTTCGCAATCTCGCCGTGTTCGAGCACGATGCGGTCGGTGCCCAGGCGACGGATCCGCCCGAGACGGACCACGTTCTCGATGCGCTCCAGGGCATCGCATTCCGCTTCGCTCAGAATGGCGCCACGGAACATGGTCGGTGCCACGCTCCGATCGAATCGACGCGCAAGGCCGGCGTTCTCGAGGCGGCGGTAGAGGTCGTCGACGCTGCCTGCCTCGGCCAGGATCTCGAGGGCCTGGGCGAACATCCCGAGCGTCGGTCCGACCAGTTCGCGTGGCTGGAAGCATGTCCGGGGCAGCACCCAGGAATCGCGCGGGCGGATCCAGCGGATGCGTTCGGGGGGCACCCCGTGCTCCATCAACCAGTAGCAGGCATCCATGGCAGTCTTGCCGCCGCCGAGGATGGTGTAGCCGCTCGGCGCCTCATCGAGATGCACGATGCCGCCGACCGGCATGAAGCGCACGTCCGCATCGATGACGAACGACGGCTCGTGGGTCGCCGGTACCGAGACTTCGAGATAGGTCGTGTCGACGACCTTGCGGCGTACGCGTACCCGGCAGCGGCTACCGGTCAGCCTGGACGTGATGATGTGCTCGCCGGCGAAGTCGCCCGCATATTCGTTCATGCCGAAGAAACGTACCTGCCCCGAGGGCAGCAGCACTTCGTCCATGACCTTGCGGTAGTAACCACAGATCTCAGCGGCGGTCGCACGCTCGTAGAAGCCCGCGTCGGAGCCGATCGCATCGAGCGCATCTGCGCCGAGCGGCCGCGAATCGACGCCGTAGGTCGCCGACGGTTGGTGCAGGCGTACGAACGGATAAGCATCGAGCCAGTGGCCGCCCGGCGCATGGCGCCGGTCGACCATCACGACATCGGCATCGCTTTCGCCGATCAGTGCATCGACGAAGGCCATGCCGGCAGCACCGGCACCGACAACCAGGTAATCCGTCTCGATGGTGTTCATCGCGTTCTTTCTCCCTCGCAGGTGAAGTGCTTTGATTCTGCTGCCGCGGAAAGCATGGCCACGTGCCGTTGCATGTTCACGGAACGATAACGAGCCCTGCGGCGCGGTGGGCCTCCTTTTTCATGGACATTCTGCCCGAGGCCATGAACCTGCCCGACGCTGCCGGACATCTTCGAACCACGATCCTATTCCAAGTGCCCGGGACATGGAGGCAGAACCAGGGAGGCCGGGGGAAGAATCGCGGTCACAGCAACAATGCCGGGGGGCACGCTATCACGCGTTGTTTCGCAGGTGTCAGAGTGCGCAACAGTCAGACTGGGTTCGCGTCGCCGCGACCATAAGTCCGGCGTTTGGTGAGGAGCAGTTCGGGAACGACATCGAGAAAACGTCAGAGGTGCGCTACAGCCCCAGGGCGCTCAGCCCCGGATGGCAGTCCGTGCGGCGGCCAGGTGGCGTGGCGGCCAGCTGAAGAGACGTTCGGCTGCGCAGATCGACAGGGACGTTGATGCTCGCATGGCGCTCTAGCCTCAGGCCGTGATTGTTGAATGGCCACCGGTCCTTGACCAGGCGGCAATCGCGTTCGCGCGCCTGCTTGCGTGCGAGGACTGTCGTAGTCGCCGCGCGGCCGTGGATGAACTCGGCGCGGGTGCCACACGCGCGGCATCGCGGCTGCGGCAGGCGCCGAAAGCGGCGGATGGTCGACGGCAACGTCGGACGTGGGCTCACGATAATCTCACCCGTGGTTTCGCGCGTGCGCCGTGCACGCCATAATCGCGCCCCTCGCAGCCAAGGAGTCCACCATATGAATGCCTGGGAGATCCAGACCGACGGCGGCATCGATGCCCTCGTCCCCGTGACCCGCGATATTCCCGTGCCCGGCAACCATGACATCGTTGTGCGCGTCGGTGCCGTCTCGCTCAACTACCGCGACCTGTTGCACGTGCTCGGCGTGGTCGACCAGGATCGCTGGCCGCTCGTACCCTGCTCCGACGGCGCGGGTGAAATCGTCGCCGTGGGTCCGGCCGTGACGCGTTTCAAGGTCGGCGATCAGGTCGCCGGAACGTTTTTTCAACGATGGACGGCCGGACGCATCAACGCCGAGGTGATGGAGTCCGCGCTCGGCGGACGCGAGCAGGGCATGCTCGCCGAGCACGTCTGTTTGCACGAGGCGGGTGCGGTGCACGTGCCGGCCGGCTGGACGTCAGCCCAGGCGGCGACGCTGCCCTGCGCGGCCCTGACCGCGTGGCATGCACTGGTTGCCAGGGGGCGCATCATGGCCGGTGAGACGGTGCTCGTGCTCGGCACCGGCGGCGTGTCGCTGTTCGCGCTGCAGATTGCCAAGATGCACGGGGCGCGGGTGATCCTGACCTCCAGCAGCGATGCCAAGCTGGAGCGCGCTCGCGCGCTCGGCGCCGATGAAACCATCAACTACCGTGACGTGCCGGCGTGGGACGAGGCGGTGCTCGAACTGACCGCCGGCCGCGGTGTCGATCACGTGGTCGAGGTCGGCGGCTCGGGCACGCTGGCGAAGTCCATCAACGCGACCGCGTTCGGCGGGCACGTGTGGCTGATCGGCGTGCTGACCGGTTTCGAGAATACCGTCGACCCCATGCCGGTGCTGTTCAAGAGTGTCGACGTCCAGGGTATCTACGTCGGCAGCCGCGAGATGTTCGAGAACATGAACGCGGCTTTCGCCGCCAACGGCCTCGAGCCGGTCATCGATCGACGCTTCCCGCTGGCCGAGGCGCGCGCGGCTTTCCATTGCATGCAGGCCGCGGGGCACTTCGGCAAGATAGTCATCGAACTCTGAGGCGCGCCTCGCCGCCGTCCGTGCGTGTCGCGACGGCACGGCGCACGCGTCAGCCGAAGGTCTCGCTGCGGATGCGTGTCGCGGCGAGTCCGCTTTCCTCTATCGCGTGGGTGATGGCGGCGGTAAAGCCCGCCGGGCCGCACAACCAGGCGTCGAACTCACCCGCAGGCAGCAAGGCCCGTACCTGCGACGGGGTGAGTCGACCGGCGCTGTCGAAATCGATCCCGCGACGTTCGTTTTCTGCGGGGCGACTGAAGGCGACGTGGAGGTGCACGCCGCGCGCGCTGGCGAGGTCCCTCACCTCGTCGAGCAACGGTGCCTCGCCGCCGTGGCGCGCGCCGTAGACGAACGTCACCGGGCGGTGCCGTGCAACGGCATCCGCCAGCATGCTCAACAACGGCGTGACGCCGATGCCGGCGGCGATGAGCACGACGGGCCCGGTGCCCTCGTCGAGGATGAAATCGCCTGCCGGCGAGGCGGCTCGCAGGCGCGTGCCGCGCGTCACCGCTGCGTGGAGCCGCGACGACACGCGGCCTCCCGCCACGGCCTTGACGCTGATGCGCCAACGCGCCGCCCCGGGGGGCGACGACAAGGAGTAGGTACGCACCTCGTGCCGCTCGCCAAGCGGCACTTCCAGCGCGAGGTGTTGCCCGGCGCTGAACGGCGGCAAGGGTGCGCCATCGGCACCGACCAGCCAGAAGGACCGTACCCCAGCGCTCTCCTCGACCACTTCATCGACCTCGAGTTCGAGACCCGCGGGTCCCGACCAACGCAGCGGCAGGGTCCCGCGCAGTTCGTTGACCGCCTCGACCTGCACCCGCACCAGGCGTTGCGCACCCGGCCAGCGCGCCGGGTCCGGTGCCCAGTCGATCGTGGCCGTCCCGCTCAGCTGCAGCAGGCTGCCGCTGGTGAAGTCGACGAACGACAGGCCGATGCGCGGATCCATGACGAGGTTGCCGATCGAGTTGTAGTGGTTGTTGCCGGCGTAGTCCGGCCACACCAGGGTCCGGGCATCGATGACGCGGACGAAGCCGGCCCCGCCGCCGCGATGCGAAGCATCCATGCCGAAGGCAGGGTCCTCGCCCGCGGCGCGGAAGCCCGAGGCGAGGAAGAAAGTATCGGCCTGGGCAATCCACGCCTGCTGGGCATGATCGAGTCGGCTGGTCCGGCGTCGTTGCGGGGTCGGCATGCGCGGAGCGGGGCGCCAGTGGCGATCATGTATGTATTGCGGACAATTGCCGAAACTCTGATCGACATGGAAGCTGAAGCCACCTTCGCTCGAGGCGGCGACGCGGCCGTTGACGCGGTTGCGCCGGCGCGTGGCGAAGTCGATGCCGAGCACCCCGACGTCGCGACCGCTGACCAGGGCATGTTCGAGCGCGTCGCCGGTCCCCGGTATGGCGTTGAATTCGAGCCGTCGCGGCGTGGGCGAAGCGACGACGCCGGCCGCATCGGCGATCAGCGTGGCCCAGGGCCGCTCCGCAGCGTCGCGGGCGGCGACGACGACGAAGGGCAGTTGGCGATAGAACTCGCGATGTTGCTCCGGCATGTGATCGCGCACCACCCGGCGCGCGAAGGGCTCGATGACCTCGTGCACGCCCAGACGTGTCTGGACCAGGGTCTCGCCGGCATGGAACGGGCTCGTCGTGTCCACCTCAGGCACCTCCTGCCGGCGCAATGAACTCGATGCGTATGCCACCGGGGATCGCGCACATCATGTGGCGGGTTGCGCCGTTGCCGAGTGGCTCGGGAGCGAATTCGACGACGGTATCAATGCGCGCAGCCAGGCGTGCGGCCACGCCATCGAGGTCCGCAACGCGCAGGGCGAGGTGATGCAGGCCGACCTGGTGGTGACGGTCGAATGCTGCTGCCGCCGCATCGGCCTGCCACAGGGTCACCATGACAGTGCCGTCACTGACGAAGACCGCTGGATAGTCGGGCTTCTCGCCGACCACCCTGTAACCCAGGGCGTCGGTGAAGAAGCTGCGCGTGGCGGCGAGGTCGGGGACGGTCAGGCCGACGTGATGCACGCCGTGGGTAGCCGGTGCGTTCGATTGCTGCGTCTGGTTCATGGCTGAGCCTCCGGGAATAGCGCCGGCGACCATCGCCGGACTGACGGGCAGGTTCGTGCATCAGTAGTAATGAATAAATGGGATAAAATTGATTTTATTTATCAGCAATTATTAGTAGTGGGGATGGACAAGCTCGCCGCCATGACTGCTTTCGTCGCGATCGTCGACCGCGGCAGCCTCACCGCCGCGGCCGAAGCTCTCGGCAAGGCGCAGCCGACCATGGTGCGCAGCCTGGCGAATCTCGAAGCGCATCTCGGTGTGCGCTTGTTGCGGCGCACGACGCGACGTCTCGCCCTCACGCCGGAGGGACGCGACTACCTCGAACGCTGCCGGCGCATCCTGGCCGACGTCGACGAAGCCGAACGCGTGCTGGACACGCGGCATCCGTCGCCGGCCGGATTGCTGCGCGTGACCGCGCCGGTGACTTTCGGGCATCTGCACGTGATGCCCGTCGTCAATGAGTTCGTCCAGCGATGGCCCGCGGTGGATGTCGAAGTGCTGCTGCTCGACCGGCCGGTCAACCTGCTCGAGGAAGGCATCGATCTCGCCGTGCGCATCGGACCGCTCGCCGATTCGACGATGGTCGCCCTGCCCGCCGGCAGCATGCGGCTGGTCGTCGTGGCCAGCCCGACGCTGCTCGCGCGCTGCGGCACGCCCGCCACGCCGCAGGCCCTGGCGAGCCTGCCTTGCGTGCAGTTCCGCGGCGGCGCCGGCGTGAGCCACTGGGCGTTCACCGTCGACGGCAGGCGTATCCAGGTGCCGGTCAGCGCACGCGTCAGCGTGAACCACGCGATGTCGGCCGCCGAGGCCTGCGCCGCGGGGCTCGGTTTCGGGCGATTTCTCGAATACCAGGTGCACGAACTCGTTGCGCGCGGGCGGCTTGCCATCGTGCTCGAGGAATTCGAACCGCCGCCACACCCGGTCAGCCTGCTGACCACCGAGGCCCGCCTCGTGACCCACCGCCTACGCCTGTTCCGCGCGGCGCTGCGCGACGCTCTCGCGCCTTGAGCGGGTTGCGGGCGCGTAGCGCGTCCGCGGACCCGGAGTCCGCCGGGCGGTGCCGCGGCGTCTATGCCCGCCGTACTTGCGCTGTATGCGGACTCGTCGGCTGCCCGGGCTGTTCGGGAATCGCCTCGAACTCCGAATCCCGTTCCTGCCCGATGCCTATGCACCGTAAGGCGAGCGAGAAGCACGCATCATCGGTGCCGCGCTTCGCGGCGCCAGCTATCTCGAGGCTCTTGCACGTTTCACGCCGCGTCTCGCGCCGACCGCAAGCCGACCATCTCGAGGCTCGTTTCGTAGAGGCGCTCGCCTAGCGCATCATCGTAGACGAGGGGGTTGGGAGACCGCATCGGCCATCCGCCTGCGCGGTGCTTCTTATCGGCATAAAAGATGCTGTTCTGGCTGTAGTACTCGCCGCTGTGATTCGGCGCGTTCTCGTCGAGAAGACAGTGTAGCTGCGTCTGCGCGCCGTCCGCGGCCGACATCATGCCCAACACGCCGCTGAACGGACGCAGCAGCACGTTTTGAATGAACGGCGGCATCGTATGCTGGATCAGGTTGGAGCGAATCCACCCCGGATGCACCGCGAAGACCGAGACTCCCGTGCCCTCGAGGCGCTTGGCGAGGTGGCGCACGTAGATGACGATGGCGAGCTTGGATTGATTGTAGGAACGCATCGCCTGGTAGCCGCGACGTGCGAAGTCGAGGTCGTCGAGCGCGAGCTCTGCGGGCTGCCCTTGCAGGCCGGCATGCGCCACACTCGAGACACACACGATCCGGCTCGGTGCGCTCGCGCGGAGCGTGTCGAGCAGCAGCTCCGTCAGCAAGAAGTGCGCGAGGTGATTGACACCGAATTGCGTCTCGAAGCCTTCTTCTGTCCTTCCCTCACGCGTATTCATCACGCCTGCGTTGTTCACGAGGCCGGCGAGTCGTTCGTGTTTCGCCTCGAGTGTGGTCACGAAGCGCCGCACCGAGGCGAGGCTGTTGAGGTCCAGTTCCATCACTTCGGCGGAACCGCGCTCCGCGGCGAGCGATTCGATCGCTTCTTTGCCGGCCGCGACGCGCCGGCACGCCGCGACGACGTGCGCGCCCTGACGCAGGAGCTGTCGCGTCGTCGCGAGTCCCGAACCGGAGTTGGCGCCGGTCACGACGTAGACGCGTCCGGTGAGATCTGTTTCGAAGAGCGCGGGGTCGCATCGCAGGGTTCTGGGCATGTCGCTGTCCTCTTGCCGAGAGTTGCTCGGCGAGTTGCAGCGTACGGAACCGGGCTTGACGCCCCTATGGCGGATCGCGCCGTTCCGCTAGCGAAGCGCGCCAAGCTGCGGCAGATTGCGTTTGTCGCGATTGGAATACCATGTGGCGCGAACCGCTATTGATGCGGTTTCGCTCCCTTCTCTAGCATGGAACCCCGGGGGGCAGCGAGATGGCTTTATCGACGACATTCCCGGTCGATGCCGGCTGGCGGACGCTCTTCAGGGATCTGGGCATCGTGCCCGCCGACGTGTTTCGCCGCGCCGGCTTACCGGAGGACCTGTTCTCCCGCCTTCCCGCAAGCCTTTCGCCCGAGCGGTGGTTTCGTCTCTGGGAAGCCCTCGAGGCCGAGGTCGACGATCCCCTGTTCCCCATCCGTCTCGTTGAAGTGATGTCGGCGGAGGCGCTTTCGCCGCCGCTCTTCGCCGCCTTGTGCAGCCCGAACCTGGTTGTCGCCTGTCAGCGCTTGCGGGACTATAAGCGGCTAGTCGCGCCGGTCGCGCTGAGCTTGACGTCGGACAGGCAAGGCTTCTCCGTCGGCTTCGAATGGCTCCACACGGCGGTGACACCACCGCCGTCGATGGTCGCATTCGAGTTTGTTTTCTTTACGAAACTGGCGCGAATGGCCACGCGCGAGCACGTTGTCCCACTGCGCGTCACCAGCGTGCGGCCGCCACAGGGTATCGCCGCATTCGCCGAGTACCTGGGCGTGGCGATCTCTCCGGGGAGAGCGAACCGGATCCGCTTCTCGGCAGCCGATGCCGAACGGCCTTTCCTCACTGCCAATGAAGCGATGTGGGACGTCTTCGAGCCGACATTACGTCGACGGCTGGGCGCGCTCGAGGACTCGGCCACGATCGCCGAACGCGTGAAAGCCGCGTTGCTCGAATTACTGCCGAGCGGGCAGACCTCGATGGAAGCGGTGACACAGCGTCTCGCGATGAGCAAGCGGACGTTGCAACGACGCTTGCAGGGCGAGGGCACGAACTATGGCTCGTTACTCAATGAAACGCGGGAAGACCTGGCGCGCCACTATCTCGACAAGACGTCGTTCACCTCGTCGGAGATCGCCTTCCTGCTCGGCTTCGAGGAGCCGAGTTCGTTCTTCCGGGCGTTTCGCGAATGGACGGGATCGACGCCCGAAGCGATGCGTTCCGAGGCAAGACTGCGCGCCTAGGGACGCTGCGAGACCGGCCCTGACTCTACGCCCCACCCGGCCAGGGCCGCTCGCCTGGGCAGCCATCGGCGAACCTCGTTCGAGCTGCAGCCCGATATGCCCGGATACTCACATCATCACGACCCGCCCGAAGCGGGAGCCACGGAGGCTTCCGGTCCCTTCGGACGTTGCCAGGAGCCCGTCAGCTGACACCTCCGCGGGCTGGCGACTGTTGCGCGGGCGATAGAAGCTGCAAGGTCTTCGACGTGGTCACGCCATGCGCGCCCAGGTCCAGGGGCATGATCAGTATTCGACTCGCTCCCGCATTGACGTGCTCGGCGATTCGCGCCTGCAGCGCTTCCGCGTCGCCCCAAGCAACCAGCATGTCGATCAGCTCATCACTTCCGCCATGCTCGAAATCGGCCTTGCCGAAACCGAGTTGCAGCCATTCCCGATGGTAGTAGTCGAGCCCCAGGTAATAGGCCAGTGCGGTCCTTGCTCGCGCCCGCGCACGCGCCGGGTCCGTCTCCGCCAGCATCATGCAAACGACATCGAGGCCGGCTTCGGCACCGATCCGTTGCCGCGAGAGGCGGGTGTGCTCGGGCGACATGAGGTAAGTAACCACGCCGTCACCGCGCGCACTCGCAACTGCTTGAAGTCCGGGCCCATGAGCGGCGATGTGCAAGGGCGCCACGCTGCCGTGGGCAGCGCCTTCCGGCGTGATTGCCTCCATGGCATCGAGGTACTTCGATAGTTTGCGCACCGGGGCTTGCCAGGTGTGCCCACGGGCCGTATTCAAACCGACGTTCGAAACGCCCAGGCCAAGTATGAAACGTCCCCCGGACAGCTCACTCAGCGTGTGCCGGGCCTGGACCATGGCATGTGGATCGCGCACGTAGATGTTGGCGATGCCGGTCGCCACACTGATCTCGCGGGTATGTGCGAGCAGGTACGCGGCAGTCGCGATCGGCTCGCGGCCGAACAATTCCGGGATCCAGTAGCTGCCATAGCCGAGGGCTTCGATGCCCTGCACGAACTCCACGAGTTCCGCGGCTCGCAGATTGTCGAGAAGCGAAATAACGCCAAGGCGATTCGTGAATGTGGTCATGTGGCTCTCCCAATGGCTTTGCGGATCCCGAGGCGCCGCCCGTACCGCGCAACTTAGTGATTCCACCAGGGACGATCGGAATGGGCGCGCAGATCTATCTCATGCGTCCAGGCCGAACGATGCTGGGTGGCCAGGTGGTAGTACGTATTGGCGACTTCGGCCGGTAGA
>Ga0180430_10000122_pt1 | contig 85219 bp, 83 predicted proteins | sample SS_ome_9_FD_132999 | JGI IMG/M metagenome (GOLD analysis project Ga0180430, IMG submission 132999) | Hypersaline lake sediment archaeal communities from the Salton Sea, California, USA - SS_1_S_2 metaG | ecosystem: Environmental > Aquatic > Non-marine Saline and Alkaline > Hypersaline >...
CCAGCTCTCTTCCTCAGCAATATAACTGGAATCAGCGTTAAGGATCCAATTAGAAAACGGAATCCGTTAAACAGGTACGGGCCCATTTCCTGCATACCCAAACGCTGGGCAACGAATCCACCTCCCCATATCACAGCGGTGAGCAATAAGATCAGATTAGCCGGGACTGATTTGTTCTTCATATATTTCCAAATGACTGATAATGCATTCCAGTATACACCAGGGAATCAGAAAATAAGCACTTCAATCCTCTCCACGATTTTATCGTATACTTCTGGATACGATATTTGATAATACCAGGAGGTTTAATGTCAGTCATTGAGCAGATACTGAACCATCGATCGATCAGGAAATATAAACCAGATCCAATTCCAGAGGATGTACTTCAGGAGATCCTTCAGGCAGGAATTAGAACCTCTTCTTCTGGAAATATGCAAACCTATTCCATCATCATTACCCGTGATCTGCAACTGCGAGAGAGGCTCCTTGAGCCTCATATGGGCCAGAAAATGGTTGTGGACGCACCGGTATTCCTGACTTTTTGTGCTGATTTCAACCGCATGCGTCGTTGGCTGAAACTCAGCCAGGCAGCCGATAATTTCGATAATTTCTTCAGCTTCCTCATCGGAGCTATCGACGCCATACTGGTATCCCAATCTGTTGCGCTGGCCGCTGAATCCAGGGGATTGGGCCTTTGTTATTTGGGAAGCACACTTGCCAATGGGTCCGAGATTGGTGAGATCTTGAAGCTCCCAAAAAATGTTGTCCCAGTGACGGGCTTTTCTGTGGGTTATCCTGATGAACAACCTGATCTGCGGGACCGCCTCCCATTATCAGGATTAGTCCACTGGGAAACATACCATGATTACACAGATCAAGATATCCATGAGATATACAATGAACGAGAAGTCAAAGGGTGGCAGCGCTATATGCGTTCAAAATGGCTCCGGGAACAGATAGATGAAAAAGAAATCGAAAACCTGGCCCAGCTCTATACAGAAGTCAAATACACCCGATCGTCACATCAAGATTATTCCAGGAAGGTGCTGGCATATCTGGAAGAACAAGAATTCATGCTCAATGATGAGACCTAGAGGGAATTTTTGACTGATCCGCGGCAGCTCCCAGAATGGTACAATGACATCATCAAATCCAGGCTTGGCAAAATTTAAAAACCAAATCCTGGAATGCAGGAGGACGATATGAAATACCTGGAGAATAAGAACATCGCAGTTATTGGAAGCGGAAATATGGCTGGGGCAATGATAGGCGCCTTGTTGAGGAATCAAGAACTCAAACCTGCGCAGATCACAGCCAGCGATCCCTATCCAGAACAAAGAGAGCGCATCTCCAGCAAATATGGAATAACCGTAACCGACGACAACAGCGAATCCGTGAAAAAAGCTGATATCGTTATCCTGTCGGTTAAACCCCAAGTATTAGCTGCTGTGACAGCTGAGCTTAAAAATAAGATACCTGCAAACAGCCTGGTATTTTCAATCGTCGCTGGGATCCCAATTTCCACAATCCAAAAAGGCCTCTCTCATAAAGCTGTTATTCGAACAATGCCCAATACGCCAGCTCAGATCAGTGCAGGCATGACCGTTTGGACTGCTTCGGATGAAGTTTCTGAGACACAACGTCAGGAAGCAAAAGTCATCCTGGAAGCCATGGGAAAAGAATTATTTGTAGAACATGAGGATTCGCTCAATATGGCAACCGCTGTCAGCGGCACCGGTCCAACCTATGTCTTTCTGTTGGCGGAAGCATTGGTCGATGCTGCTGTACACCTTGGTTTTTCCCGCCGGGACGCCAGACTAATTGTCCTTGAAACCATCAAAGGTTCAGTTGAATTTGCTGTCCAATCAGACCAGCATCTGGCCCAGCTCCGGAATATGGTCACTTCCCCTGGAGGAACCAGCGCGGAAGCTATCTATCAGCTTGAAAAAGGCGGAATGAGAACGATCCTGTCAAAAGCCGTCTGGGCTGCGTATCAAAAGAGCCAGCTTCTTGGTAAAAAAGCAGAAGACCCGCCGGATTCACCCCTGCGGGTCGAGAATTAATTCTGCAGTGCTTATAACCTAATCGCGTTTGCGTTTATTGCGGCAGGCTGCTCCACCACCACTGCCACCAAATACCGATGAGGCACCAAGCAGGAAACCAAAGGTATACCAGCCTCCATTGTTGTGAACTTCGAAGACATAAACGCTTTTGGAAAATAATGAAATGATAAAGGTAATGGGGGAAATTAACCCATGCCAGAGTCCCAACCAAAACCCAGCCACTTCACCATCTTCGTCAGGCATGTTGCGAAGCTCATTTGGGCCGGCAGCACATGCGCTTAACACCAAAACTAATGAAATCAGGATAAGTACAAATACAGTTTTCTTCATCTTAAACCTCTCCTCGTTGTTCTTCTGATTAATATACGGATAAATAACTAGATTGTTGTACAAATTCCTCAATTTATTCCGTAATCTCTATCAGAACACGACTCCCTTCAAGTATAATACTTACACCATGAAAAAACGAAATAAATCACTCGTTATCGGTATCGCTGGCGGCACAGGGTCAGGAAAAACAACTGTTGCAGACTATATTCTAAAAACAGTTGGTCCAGAAAAAATTGCGTTCTTACCACACGATGCTTATTATCGTGAGCTCAAGGATCTCTCGGTTGAGGAGAGAGCCATGGTTAATTTTGACCACCCTTCCTCTCTTGAAACAGAATTACTGATCGAACACATCACGCAGCTCAAAGCTGGAAATTCCATCGAATTACCAAAGTACGATTTCAAAACCCATACCCGCACTCCCGAAACCACGACTGTTGACCCCCAACTGATCCTGATCGTCGAAGGCATTCTGCTCTTCGCAGAACCTGAACTTCGAGAGCTTTTTGACCTGAAGATCTATGTCGATACAGATGCCGACATTCGCTTTATCCGGCGCTTACGAAGGGATATAGAAGAGCGAGGCCGCACGACCCAGAGTGTTATCAACCAGTACATTGATACTGTCCGTCCCATGCACCTCGAATTCGTTGAACCTTCCAAACGATACGCCAGCGTGATCATTCCAGAAGGTGGGTATAACCATGTCGCCCTGGACTTGATCGTTGCCCGTATCGAAGCCATGCTCCAGGAGTGAACTTCATGACAGATTTTTCCAATATCGACTCATTTCTGGAATCCAATCTACAAACCAGTCTGACCGAACTGAAAAACTACTGCCGACAGCCCAGTATAGCTGCCCAGAATCTGGGGATGGAAGAAACAGCCCAGATGACCGCCTCCATGCTGGAGAACAGAGGCTTTAACACAAATCTATATGCAACTGATGGTTTTCCCGTCGTGATAGCAGAACGCAAAGGCAAAATCGACAAAACCCTGCTGATCTACAACCATTATGATGTCCAACCAGCTGAGCCCCTGGATCTTTGGACTTCACCGCCATTTGAACCAGAAGAGAGGGACGGCAAAGTTTACGCCCGCGGCATCAGTGATGATAAAGGCCATTTCACCAGCCGCTTATTTGCCATTGATGCAATCCTCGAAGAATATGGTGAACTTCCCTGCAACATCAAGTTCATTCTTGAAGGTGAGGAAGAGATTGGCAGCGTCCATTTGCCAGATTTTGTACTGGAACACAAAGATCTTTTAGAAGCCGATGCCTGCATCTGGGAATTTGGGGGGGTTGACCATCGGGATATCCCGCTCCAATATCTTGGATTGCGGGGAATATGTTATGTTGAATTATCTGTAATAACCGCCAATCAGGATATTCATTCAGGTCTTGGGGGTTCAATCTTCCCAAACCCCGCCTGGCGTCTTATCTGGGCTTTAAATACCCTTAAGGATGAGAACGAACAGATCCAACTCCCTGGTTTTTATGATCCCATTCTCCCCCCAACTGAAAGGGATGTACAAATGCTCGGAGCTCTTCCACCTATCAGTAAAGAGTTAAAATCCCGTTATGGGATTAAGAAGTTCCTGAAGGAATATCCTGATAATACCGCTCTACGGGTTGCCAGTGTCTTTGAGCCTACCTGTACAATTTGCGGGCTGACATCGGGCTATCAGGGACCAGGATCAAAAACCGTGCTGCCGGCCAAAGCCTCTGCAAAAGTAGATTTCCGGCTGGTTCCGAACCAAACTCCATCAGAAGTCTTGGAACAATTGCGAACTCATCTCGACCAGAAAGGTTTCCAGGACATTCAAATTGATTTCTTAGGTGGTGGTCCACCAGCCCGGACTGACCCTGACGATGACTTTGTCAAACTTGTAGTCAATACCTCGACAGAAGCGTTTGGCAGCCAAATGGAACTCGTGCCAATGGTGGGCGGATCAGGTCCAAATCATGCATTTGTCACCACTCTAAATTTACCGGTTGTGACTACTGGGATCGGATATCCAGGAGGGCACGCTCACGCGCCAGACGAGAATATCCGCATTGATCTTTATCTGAAAGGCGCAAAGCATATGGCTCGAATCATTCAAGCCTTTGGGGAATCCTGAAACTATTCTTTTTTGATCTGATTCAATTCCTCTAAGCAGCAGGCCACTTATCAAGTCTGCCGCAGGATAATTTATTATGGCAAATAGAACATTGGTTGCGCTAGATATCGAAACAACGGGTCTGGAGTCCAAGACTGACAGGATCATCGAAATTGGGGCAGTGCTTTTCTCCGATAAGGGAATAGAAGGAGAATTTGAAACGCTGGTCAACCCTGGCATGTCAATTCCTCCCTTCATCTCTTCACTGACCGGCATCACAGATGCAATGGTCAGAGGTAAAAAGATCCCCTATATCGAACAGGCAATCAGCCAGTTAATCGATTTCGTTGGAGATGTACCTGTTATCGGTCATAATGTGAAATTCGACCTTTCTTTCTTACGAGCAGCTGGCGGCTTGAAAGATAATCCCGCAATCGATACTTATGAAATGGCGTCAGTGATCCTTCCCTCAGAAGGGCGCTACAACCTAAGAGCATTGGGTCAGGTGCTGGGTGTGCCCATGAGAGCGACCCACCGCGCCATGGATGACACGAAAGTGACCCAGGCTATTTACCAAATTATGTATGATATGATCCTGGACCTTCCTCTGCCCACCCTGGGGGAAATTGTTCGTCTCAGCCCTGGCGGACGCTGGGGAGGGACATTGCCTTTTAAATGGGCTTTTGAGGAGATGAAAAAGAAAAATCCCTCAGCTGCAGGAACACCGTACCAGAATCCACTCTTATCACAAGTCCCACCAATCGAATTGAAGGCGCTCGAACCTAATGAGACGGTAAAAGGGCTGAACATGGATGATGTCTCAGCAGTGCTCGAGCCCGGCGGACCATTCCATAAGAAGTTTCCAGATTATGAACATCGGTCAGAACAATTGGAAATGCTTCGTACTGCTGCTCTGGCGATCTCTGACGGAAGGCATTATTTGATCGAAGCTGGTACGGGAATTGGAAAGTCCCTGGCTTATCTCATACCCTCGGCTATGTGGGCCACAAAGAATCAGCAGCGCGTAGTGATCTCAACGAACACAATCAATCTCCAGGATCAGCTGATCAGCAAAGACATTCCCCTGCTCCTTGATACAATGGATCTGAATTGCAAAGCGACTGTGCTAAAAGGCCGATCCAACTACCTCTGCCCCCACCATCTTGAAAGTCTGCGTAAAAGCAAACCTAAGAATGCTGACGAGATGCGCGTGCTTGGTAAGATCCTGGTATGGCTGGAGTCTAGCTTATCCGGTGATCGGGGTGAGATAAACCTGAATGGCCCCATAGAACGCAGGATCTGGAACAGGATATCCTCAGATCATGAAGACTGCTCAACTGAAGGCTGCCTGAAACGAACTGGCGGCCGCTGCCCGTTTTACCAGGCCCGGCAGCGAGCCCATTCTTCCCATATCATCATAGTCAATCATGCTCTCTTGCTGGCAGATGTTGCTACTGGAAACAGGATCCTGCCGGAATACGATACACTGGTCATTGATGAAGCCCACCATCTTGAAAGCGCAACGACCAATGCGCTGAGTTTTTATACATCTCACAGATTGCTCAGAAGGTCACTCACAACTCTCGGCGATGAGAAAAAAGGCATTCTGAACTGGGTCCTGAAATTAGGAGAGAAATCCGCTTCTCCATCTAATGTTGGAGTTTTGACCAAGCTCGTCAAATCATTAGTCAATCGATCTCTTCAAACAGAGAGCAGAATGAATGAGTTCTTCGGAACACTGAAGCTAAGCCTGGAAAGATCACCTGGCGGCAGATCGCCCAGCCGCTATACACAACAGGTCAGGATTGAACCAGCAAGCGCCGCACCGGATAATTTCCGGGGCATAATGCGCGACCAGGGCGACTGGGAGAGTGTAGAAAAGAAATGGGATGAAGCCCGCCAGATTCTCTATAGCTTATCAGAAGATATTCAGAAACTTTGGGAAATGATCAATGATCTGCTTGGAAAGAACCGTAAAGACGAATCCCAATACGAAGCCGTCCTCAACGATTTGCGAGAAGTCTCCAGAGAACTGTACGACCTGTATGAGAATATTGACCAAATGGTATTTGAGCCTGATCCCAATATGATCTACTGGATCGAAGCTCCACCCCCCAAAAGGGAGATAGCTGTCAAGGCTGCTCCATTACATATCGGGGAACTTATGGAACGATATATCTGGTTTGAAAAAAGGGCCGTGATCCTTACCTCTGCAACATTAACCACTGCGGGAAGTTTTGACTATATCCGCAACAGGCTTGGGGCGAACGACGCAGAAGTCTTGGCTTTGGGCTCTCCTTTTGATTATCAGAACGCTGCCCTGCTATACCTCGTGGAAGATGTCAAAGAGCCATCCGATTACAGAGGCCACCAACTTGATCTCAACAGAGGGCTGATCTCTCTCTGTAAAGCTGTCGGTGGACGAACCCTTGTTTTATTCACTTCCTACAGCCAACTTCAAGAAACTGCCAGGAATATCACTGGCCCCCTGGCTCAGGAAGACATTATTGTCTTTGAACAGGGAAGCGGCCCTTCGCCACATAACCTGCTAAAAAGTTTCCGCCAGGCAGAACAGGCGGTGCTGCTCGGCACCAGGGCTTTTTGGGAAGGTGTTGATATTCCCGGACAAGATCTCTCAGTTCTGGTAATCGCCAAGCTTCCTTTCCAGGTCCCATCTGATCCAATAGTCGCAGCCAGAGCAGAAACATATAGCAATAGCTTCCAGGAATATATGCTTCCTGAGGCAATTCTCAGTTTCAGACAGGGTTTTGGAAGGCTGATCAGAACTAAAAAAGATGTTGGCGTCGTTGCTATCTTCGATAAGAGACTCATATCCAAGACTTATGGTGATCTGTTTTTAAAATCGCTCCCCAGATGCACAATGAGAAAAGGATTCCTCACGGAGCTTCCAGACGAGGCCAGCAGTTGGCTGAATATCTAGCAATTGAACTTGAACTATCCAGGAATATTTGCTATAGTGAAAACAGCAAGTAAATTTAATTATTCATAACGCCTATTCTCTACAATATTTTTCATCGAATTCAACGCAGCGGAAAATTCTGATCTCTCGCGGTGTTTCAATGCACCTAATTTCTATTCTGTTACAAGGAGGTGTTTGATGGCTTGGTATGCTGATACGCTCTGGTGTGATGGATGTGGTGTGGAAATTCGCTGGGAACCGATAGAAAAAGGCCAGATGTTGTTTTGCTGTCGAAAATGTCTTCTCGGTGAAGAATGTGATTGTGAGGATTTTCAGGATGAGTATCCCTCCAATCAATCCACTCAGGAGAGCAGCTACTCCCAATCTGGAGCATAAAAAAAACATGGCTGACCTTGATCAGCCATGCCTTTTATTGCTTTTTGATATTAGGTTTTACTCTTGACTATCTGTTTCTTCAGAGATTGGTTGGTCTCCTTCTGCATCATCCAGATTTTCCTCATCTTCTGATTCTTCTGGGATTTCTTGTTCTGCAGATACTTCCCCTGGATCCTCAGCAAGGGTCTCTTCGACAGCTTCTGGAGCATCATCAACAGGACCTTCTTCAGCATCGATCCCTTCATCCTGAATAACTTCATCTCCATCCAACAGAATACCTTCTGAGACATCCTCCAGGTTCATGATCCATTCCATTTGCTCAGAGAGCGGTACACGCCTCATACTCAAGGAGATCCGTTCTCTGGCGGGGTCTATGGACATGATCTTAACTAAAACAGGATCGCCTTTCTTAACAACAGCTTTGGGGTCTTCTGCATTGGCGTAACCAATTTCACTGACATGGACCAGCCCCTGCAAGCCTTCGACTAACTCAACAAAAGCACCAAAATCCAGAACAGAAACAACTATTCCTTCTGTCAGATCTCCAACCTTAAATTCCTCAACTCGCTTCAGCCAAGGGTTTGGCAGCAGGATTTTTCGGCTCAGGCTGACTCGCTCTTTTTCTTTATCAACACCAATGACCTTTACCTCGATCTCATCTCCGAGTTTGAAGATCTTTGATGGATGGGGGATCCTTTCCCAATCGATTTCCGATTTATGAACCAACCCATCTACACCATCCAGATCCACAAAAACACCAAAGTCGACAATATTCACAACCCGGGATTTTATTACTGAGCCAATTTCTATCTCGTTGAGTCTTTTGAGGCGCAAACCTTTCTGGACCACACGGGCAGAGAACACCAGGCGCCGTTCTTTTTGATCCACTTCTATCACTTTAACTGGGATAGTCGTTCCGATCATTTCTGCCTTGATTTCTCCAGCAAGCTGAGTGCTTGTTCCTCTCCGGATAGCAGGTATGTGTGAGTTTGGAATAAAGCCGCGCAAATTATCAAAAGCAACCAGCAAGCCCCCTCGATTCTGATCAACAACCTCCAACTCAATTTGTTCATCCGCCTGAGCCAATTCCTCTGCCTTGATCCAGGTCTTATATGTCAATCCTCTTTGAAGTGAGACTAACAGGTCTTCATTACCTACCGGGGTTCGGATAACGCTGACGAATATCTCATCCCCGATCTCAAGTTTGTCTTTTATTTCAGGGTCTACACGCTCAAGATCCTGCCCCGGGATGATCGCATCCCGTTTGAATCCGACATCCAGCACTATTGAGTCTTCCTTAATATCCAGGATCGTTCCATTGAGCATTTCACCTTTCTGATGTTTGTCGACATCATAATGGTCAACTACTTCCTGGAACCATCCTGGTTGGTCGGTAGATTGGGTTTCTTCAGATACCTGGTCTTCCTGCTCTGGTTCGGGGGCTTTGATCTCATTCTCCATGGTTATCTGCGTTTAACTCCTGAAAAATAATGGGCCCGTGGAATTAATCACTTCCTCATATCAAATCTCGATAAACTCCACACTCGCGCTCAGATTATGACAAACTTTGGATTATTTGTCAATTAACCCCCCCTGAGTTAAGGATTGAATTCATAACCAACACCCCATTTATTATGGATGATCTGGGGATTCTTCGGATCGATTTCTATCTTTTCCCGCAATCGTTTTACGTGAACGAATAAACCCTGTCTGGTTCCCTTCTCAGGCCCTTCCCAAACGGATTCCAGGAGCTGCTCATAGGGCATGATCTGTTTTCCCTGTCTGGACATAAACACCAGCAGATTGTACTCAATAGGCGTCAAACTAACCAGTTTACCCCTGACCCAGACCTGCCTGGTGGAATAATCGATCCGGATCAAGTTGGATTGAAAGATTTCGGGGTAAAGCGGACTTCTGGAATTGGTGCTGCGCCGTATACAAACTTGAGCCCTTGCCAGAAGCTCTGAAGTTAATACCGGTTTCCTTAAATAGTCATCAACTCCCAGCTGGTAGGCATATAAGAGATCACCAGGGTCAGTCCTCTCGCTTAACATGATAATAGGGATCGCTGACCAACGTCGAACTCCCTGGGTAACCAGCAATCCATCCAGACCAGGAAGATTTCGAGCAACAATGACCAGATCGGGGGTGATCGCCTGCGCCATATCAAGGGCTGAACTGCCATCTGCTGCCAGATCAACTCGATAACCCGCTTCTTGCAGAGATTCACGCAATTGAAGCTGGTACTCAGCTTGTGCTTCCGCCACAAGTATACGCCCCTCATTATTCTTCTTTCCTTTCAGGGAAGGATCCTGTTTTTGATCGATTATCGGACTGGATGCCCAGGGTAGCCGTATCTCAATCCTTGAAACCGCTTCGGAATCCGGTTTTTGTTTATGATAAATAATCGAACCGCCCTGGGCGTTGATGATCTTTTCTGCCAGGTAGGTCTTGATATTTTGATCCTTCAACCTTAACTCCCCCTGATCCAGTGTTAAACCTGGCAGCGGCAGCGTCCTGGGGCTCTCCATGCTCAGGATCAAATCATTTTCACTACTCGTTAATGAGAGATCGATCGCCTGTCCTCCATGATTACTGGAAGAAATTTCATCCAGTAAGTAATTCAAAGCCAATCGCATTAACGCTGGATCAAGTAAAGCTACAGATAGATTCTCTTTCAATTCCTGGCTTTCCATCAGCCTGTATTCAACCTGCTGCTCATCGGATATCACCTCTTCGATCAGCTCTCTCATATCTACAGAATCTGAGAAAACAGCAAAAGATTTATAAGCCTGGATCAAGTTAAGGGAGAGATCAAGAGATTTGTTTACCTGATCCACTTGTTCCTGTGCTTCTAACAAGAAGTCTTCCAGCACTTCCTGGCTCCATACATGCAGGTTTTCTATCAGGGCATTCAGATTTCCCATCGCTGAAGCGTTATTCTTTCGCGAAAGAATACTCATCTCTTCAATCATTCTTATCTGGCGCACATAAGCAGTCCGCTCGTCAACCTGGTCAATGACAATACCACCATAGGGCTGATCTTCAGAATCTTCAAGCTGGAATCTGAACAGCCGGATCACAAGGCAATGGTCATTCCCCAGGACCACCCTGAATTGCGCACTCCGGTCTTTCTCCAATCTGTCTCTGGCTCCATGGATCGAAACGCGAGCCTGAACAGGATCTTCAGCAACCGATTCCAACCGAGACCAGAAATATTCTTCCAGAACAGGACTGATCGGCATCTGTTCATGCTTGAGATAGGTCATTAACTTTGAGTTGATATGAACCACTCCAGCAGTGGGATCGTGATAGAATAACCCAGCTGGAATATCACGGCCCAATTCCATCCAATCATTAAGGCTTATCGGGGAATGATTTCCCACCGATGTGCTTTCCGGCAGTTTTTGACTCTGATCGTGTCCAATTTCCATAAAATCATTCTAGCATGCCCAAAATTGGTCGTCAATGTAAGTATTTTGTTAGTTTTTTATACAATTATCTATTGCATTGTAAGTTTTTCAAGGTATACTTGGGGGGAGATAGGCAATAGCGGAATGATCCGCAACAATTTGCGCAATGCAAATTGCATCAAATATAGGCCGAGAATCATCAAAGGGCGAGGGAAAAAAGGCATCGCCCTTTATGCATGAAGGCCGAGAAGAAAGGATGTGAATAGACTTGGCTGTACGAGTAGAACTACGACCTAATGAATCGCAGAAGCAGATGATGAAGCGTTTTCGAAAGAAAGTATCTCGCAGTGGTGTGTTGAGCACAGTCCGCCGCAAGAGGTGGTTTGTTTCAAAAAGCGAACTGAGTCGTATCCAACGCAAGAAAGCGATCCGCCGGCGCAAACGCCGCCTGGCAAATAAAAGAAGGCAGAAAAAAACAGGTACTCGAGCGTATTAAACCTGGATCTAACGATCCGGACAAAGGCAATGGGTTACAGGGAACTTTCATTCCTGTTCCTACAATCGTCGAGCTAAACAAGAGGTTACATGGCTAAAAAAGAAGAAAAAGTGAGAATGGAAGGGACTATTGTAAAGGCTCTTCCTGGTACTCAATTTTTAGTTGAATTGGAAAATGGACACGAGATACTTGCCTATCTTGCTGGAAAAATGCGCAAGTACTATATCCGTGTTCTGCTTGGCGATCGAGTGACAGTAGAAATGTCCACTTATGACCTTTCCCGAGGCCGGATCGTTTACCGTCATAAAAAAGGGCAGCCCCCTCCCTCCGCAAAAGAGGACGCAGAAAAGAAGGAATAAACCATCCCAATGATGGGTTTATTCCTCGTTAGCGGTTCGATCTTAAAGGATCACCGCTACCTGGATGAATGTGGTTCACTTGATTTTGGATCACATAAAAATTTTATTAACCATATCTGTTCGTTTCAAAAACCTCTATGGGTAAAACTACTTCTAACATAAGTGACTCTGAAAAGAAAACTGCACTAAATCCCATTCATGAACTCATAGAACTAGGACATTCCCAGGGATATATCACTTTTTCTAACATCCTAAACTACTTCCCTGACGCAAAAAAAGATGTTACCAGCCTGGAAAAAGCCTTTGCTTCCCTGCTTGAAGAGGATATCCCCTACCTCGAAGAAGATGACGAGGAAGACCTGGAAACCCTGTTCGCTGATGATGGGGGCAACGGTAAGCTGGAAGAAGAAGATGATCTAGATGAAGATCTTGAAAATAGACTCAACAGCATTGATACCAATGACCTGATCGAGCTCTATTTCAAGGAAGCAGCCAGCATCCCACTCCTCTCCAAAGATGAGGAGAAGGATCTTTCAAAGCGGATTGAGCGCGGTCGCTTGGCCAGGAAAGAAATGGCCAGGGGAAATGTACCTGAAGACCGCCGTGCCGAACTCCACCAAATGATCGAAGATGAATGGACAGCACTAGATCACCTGATCACAGCCAATTCACGCCTGGTTATCAGCGTGGCCAAGAAGTATATGGGCCGCGGGGTTCCTTTCCTTGACCTGATCCAGGAAGGAAATATCGGCCTGATGCGCGCAGCCAAGAAGTTTGATTATCTGCGCGGATATAAGTTCTCCACATACGCGACCTGGTGGATCCGACAGGCCGTGACGCGAGCCATTGCTGACCAGGGTAGAACCATACGCGTTCCGGTACACATGGGAGATAAGATCTCCAAAATGTTCAGAATGCAAAATGATCTTAAACAGTCCCTGGAACGCGATCCATCCATCGAGGAACTCGCTGATGCCCTTGACGAAGCACCAGAAAAAGTCCAGTACATGATGAAGGTCGCCCGGCGTCCCCTCTCACTGGAAATGCCCACGACCAAAGAAGGTGACGCTGTCCTGGGTGATTTCGTAGAGGATTTGGAAACACCGCTGCCAGATGAAACCGCTACAAAACATTTATTAAAAGAACACCTGGAAGAAGTAATGGAAGCCCTTCCCTCACGTGAGGTACGGATCCTGCGCCTGCGCTATGGTGTTCCGGATGGAAAAAGTCACACACTTCAGGAAGTTGGCGAGAAAGTTGGCGTATCCCGGGAGCGAGTCAGGCAAATCGAAGCCCAGGCTCTTCGCAGACTGCGTCAGCCGCGCATCCAGAGAATCCTGCGAGATTATCTGGAAAAAACCAAAAATTCCTGAAGGGCTGTGATAAAATAGCTGGCTGGATTACCTTCCAGCGGACATGAAGCCAATTGGAGAAAAACATGTCTGACGAATTAAAGTCATTTAGGAAAGGAGATTGGGTCTCTCATCTCCACCATGGCGTTGGCCAGGTAGAAGGAAAAGAGAAGAAATCTCTGGGTGATGAAACCAGGGAATATTACAAAGTCCAAACTCGAAATGGGATTTATTGGATCCCTACAGATAATCTGGACCCAGAACGGATCCGCCCGGTTGTGAGTGAGAAGATCCTTCAAAAAGGAATAGCGATCCTGGAATCGCCAGCAGAAAGAATGGACAGCAAACACACTGTCCGCAAGAACCGGATCAATCAAGTTTCAGAAGATGGAGATCTTATTGGATTTTGCACATTATTGAGAGATTTGCAGGGGAAAAAGACCGCTGACAAGTTAAATAATACCGAACAGCGAGCCCTTACAACGATCAAGAAGAAAATCGCATCGGAATGGTCTGCAACGCGTGAAATCTCAGTACAGGATGCCAATAAAGAAATTATGAAGCTAATACGAAAAATTAAACCACCGGAGAAAAAAACCACCAAGAATAAGAAGAAATAAAGGCAACTCTGATTGCCAGGAGAATGAAGAAAATGGGTAAAAAAAGCATGAAAACACACCAGTCAACTGCAAAACGATTTCGCAAAACAGGCAGCGGGAAGATCATGCGGACAAAAGGTTATCACGGTCACTTACGCCGCCGTAAATCAAGCCGCTCCCTTGATGCCATGAAGAAGATGCATGAAGTTGATACCCCGGGTTTGAAGAAGCGCATTAACAGGCTTGCCCCCAAACTCGACCGATAATTATATTTGATACACAAAAAGCCGTTTCACCGAGTGGAACGGCTTTTTTCTTAAATGATATCCAACCACTGGATAAACTCCTGAGTTAGAGCGAGGAAATGATGGAAAAACCTGAAAACTCTCCCAATAATCCTCCTAAACAACCCAAACCAGCTTCAAAAACGATAGCAGGAATACTATTGCGTTTAATCCTGGTTGTTGGTGTTGGATGCCTTGTAGGTGGCGTTATCTATTTTGCCGCATCTGGATGGGTGCCATACCTGGACGAAAGAATCTTCCAGCCTATCGACACAAATCAGGCTCTGGTAAAAGATCTTCAAGCCACTCAGATTGCCCTTGAAGATCAGGTAATTTCCCTGCAGTCCACTCTGGCAGAAAACCAATCTGATACAGGCTCTGAGATCGCAGCTACCCTTGATCAGATAGCTGAAGAGATCGGCAAGATGCAATCAGATATTGATAATAATACCTACTACGCTGGTACACAAGCCCCGGCAATGATAGCAACCGTTTCAGCCCGTCAGGACTCAAATTCAAGGAACCTGAGCGCATTGGCGACTGCCCAGATGAGAGATTCCGGAAATAGCAGGGATATCGAGCTGCTCAGGAATCTCGAATTGCTGACCTGGGCCCACCAATACATACTTCATAATAACTACGGCCTTGCGGAAGGAGAACTGAGCATCGCGCGGGAGAATCTCTCAATTATGGTGACCAAAGTTCCTCCAAAACAGAGGGTGGTCGTAATTGAAATTCTGAACCTGGTGGACGAATGCATAGCGGATCTACCCTCCCGTCCTTCATTGGCCGCTGAAAAACTGCAGCTGGCCTGGCATATGGGAGTCTCTGAGTTCCCATATGGTTCCATGACCGAGACAGACAGCACGATCACGCCTACTCCCAATACGACGCCTGCATTTACACCAACGCCAAATTAATCTATTATGACCGGGGAATTAAATAATTCATCCTCTGAGAAAGAAATTTCACACTAAAATATAAGAGCTACAGGAAAACTACATTTTCCGACCTATCATCAAGGAGCATTTTATGTCGGGGATCCTTTGTGCAATCCGGGGAGGTCCATCAAGCCGCCCCACAATTGCCACTTCAATTCAGCTGGCACAGGAAACAGGTGAGATCATTTACTACCTCTATGTAGTTAACCTGGATTTCTTGACCCACTCAAGCAGCAGCAAAACCAACAATATCTCCCAGGAAATTCATGACATGGGCGAATTCATCCTGTTAGGTGCCCAGGAACAAGCTTCCCAGGCAAATGTTCAGGCTGAAGGGGTGATTCGGGAAGGACGAGTGGTTGATGAGATCATCACTTTTTGTGAAGAACAAAACCCGCTCTACGTAATTCTTGGACGTCCCGAGGAAGAAGGTGAAGACAATCTTCTCTCGACTGAACGTTTGCAGACATTCGCGGATCGGATCAAGGAAGCCTGTCAAGCCCAGGTGATATTCTCGTCAGAGAAAGATTTCCCTCAAGAAGCAGAATAAAGTTTATCAAACCTGAGAGATACACTAACGAAGGTGTTTTAGTGTCCAAAACAAAATTAGCGGGAATCATACTATTTACACTGGCTGCGATCATATTCATTTTTTCAATGGAATATGCATTTGCCGCTGAATTAAATACTGATTCCGCTTGTATCTTCGGAAAAATCCAGGATTCCCAGCTGCAGCCTGTAAAAGGCGTTGAAGTAATGCTGATTTCAGGAACAGATCCAGACGCAGATGTCCTTAACTCTACCTTTACTCAGGAGGATGGAAGCTATTCTATCATTGCCCCTGTTCCAGTCCCCCATCAAGCCAGCTTACTCTACTCCCGCCATCATTTTGAGCAGAAGATTAAGGTCATTCCGCCTCAAGATATTGAACAACTTGAAATTGGAAATTCAGTCTCTTTCCCCCTGGTGACCATTGAAAGAGAGATCACTCCTGCCTTTTGGATCGCTGCCCTGATCTTCGTGATCGTCCTGATCTTGATCGCAACCGGTTTCTTGCATAATACACTGGCGGCCTTTGCTGGCGCGAGCGTCCTGCTGGCGATCAGTTATTTAGGCAGCCCTTTCTTTCCGAATTTGTACATATTCGATTTTCCTCAGGCGATAACCTATATCGACTGGAATGTTATCTTCCTGATCATGGGCATGATGATGGTCATCGCAGTCGTGGAAAATACCGGTATCTTCCATTGGCTTTCCTATCACGCATACCGGATTTCCGGTGGGAAGATGATTATCCTGCTCCCAGTACTAATGCTGATCACCGGAATATCTTCCGCTTTCCTGGACAACGTAACCACCATGCTGTTAATGACACCGATCACTGTCCAGATTGCCCTGGCGTTGAACATTTCCCCCTTGATCCTCTTAATTCCCGAGGTATTTGCATCAAATGTAATTGGGGTCAGTACATTAATAGGTACACCCACCAACATCCTGATTGGCTCATTCGGGAATATCACTTTCAATGACTTTTTGACCAATCTCACTCCCGGTGTATTCCTGGCCTTTCTGGGCCTGGTCATTTATAGCTGGATGACCTACAGGAAAGAACTAACAGAAGAAAAACCAGGCTCTCCCCTCCTTCTGGAAAAGCTCGCAGAAAGAGGCAAGATCACCAACCCTGACAATCTGCGCAAAGCCGGTTGGATTGGGGCCGGGATGATGTTGTTATTTGTTTTCGGAGAGAAAGTACATCTACTGCCGTCTGTAACTGCATTGATCGGCGCTTCCGCCTTATTGATCTGGATCCGGCCCGATATCGATGAAATGATCGGAGCTGTAGATTGGACAACACTTGTATTCTTCATGTCCCTTTTTATTGTCGTTGGCTCCATCCAGGAAGTAGGTCTGATCAGCGCCATTGCGAAAATGATCGGCGAGATGATCGGCCAGAATTTGGTCCTGGCAATGATCGTTGTCACCTGGTTCAGTGCGATCCTGTCCATGGTAATCGCCAATATTCCTTTTACTGCTGCTATGCTTCCAGTGATCGCTTATTTATCACTGATCATCCCCGGCGCAGAATCAAAAGTATTATTCTACTGTCTCTCGATCGGAGCTGCTATGGGCGGAAATGGCTCACTGATCGGCGCTTCTGCGAATATGATCACCGCTGGTATTGCAGAAAGAGCAGGTTACAGGATCACCTATAAGTATTTCTTAATAAAGGGGCTGCCAGCCTTGATCATTACGGTTAGCATTGCCCTTTTATGGTTATTCATTCGTTTCACATAAAGCATAGAATTGATTTTGAAATAATGATCAACAGGTTTAAACCTCCCCAAAAATTGGACCCGGCTGAATGGGTTTTGGTCTTTCTGAGCTGGATGGTCTATCTGGGTGGATTGATCTTCTTCTCTGAAGACAGCAACTATTGGGTTTTAATGGCATTAGGAGCACTACCCGTATTGGTTTCAGCCTGGTCATTGGGTATGGGATTGGGAGTTGCTGCAGCATTTATCAGCATCTTCATCCATATGCTGATGCATCTACTCAATCCAGAAAACCTTTCAAGTGTGAATACTTCACTCTTCAATCATTTGATCAGTTTTTCTTTACTGACAATCATCGCCATGTTCATCGGCCATCTCAGGGACCTTCAGCGAAAATCTACCACTGAACTAAACTTACTATCCGAAAATAATCGGAAACTTGTCCGTCTATCTCAAGCCCTGGAAGCTACCAATCAGCTAACCACGGATTTGATTACCTCCCAGAATTGGATGGAAAAGATTCCGGATTTGCTCCGCAATATTGGCCTGGCAGCAGGAGTTGACCACCTCGTCCTCTTTCAATTGACAGGCAGCGGGACAATAAACTACGCAGGCAGACTATACCACTATTGGGCTGAGATCCAGTCTAAATATCCAGAGCGTGAAAACTCTTCTATCCCTGAGGATTTAATTAGATGGATAGACACAGCGGAAATGGACCAGCCTCTGATAGGGAATCTGAATGAACTAGCCGAAGAAATCAGGGATTATTTCTGCCTTCAAGATCAAGGTAGTTACGTTTTCTTTCCAATTTTCACCAGCGTTTCACTATGGGGTCTTATAGGATTCGAATCCTATCGAGTTGATAAGAAATGGGAGTCACCCGAATTAAACACATTCCGCAGCATTGCCCAGACATTGGGAGCCATCATTTATAAAAAACTTATCGAAGACCATCTGGATCTGCGAGAAAAAGAACTGGATTCGTTGCAAAAAGCTAGCATAAACATCTCTTCCAGCGATCAACTAGAGACAGGGCTGCAATCAGTTCTATTCCAGATCTACGAACTTACTCCAGCGTCCAGCACGAGTATATATTTAGCACAAAATAGTCATATGCAGCTGTATCTCGCACTGGGCAAGAACAAACAGCAAACTCTGCCTTTTTCTCATCCCGGCGAAGAGGAACTTTCCCAGCTGGTCGCCACAATTGATCAGGATCTATTCATACCCAACATCGCCCAGTTTGAGGAAGTATCCCAAGGGAACTCGGGACCGGAAAAAGCTGTGATCTCTTTCCTATTGAAGGCTGCTTCCGAAGTCATTGGTGTATTGAATATCTGGTATGACACTATCCGGACCTTTAGCGAAGAAGAACGAACGATATTGCGCCTTCTGGCAGACCAGGCCACCACCGCAATAATCAATATGCAGTTCGTCCAGGCAGAAAGAGAACAGCGCATTCTGGCAGATTCACTGCGTAAAGCAAATCTGCAGCTTTCGGACAACCTGGAATTAACAGATGTTCTTGAAAGTATCCTCAAGCAAGTTTTATTATTGGTCTCTGCCCGGGAAGCACAGGTCTTTCTGTATGATGGAAAAAATCTTGAGTTTGGAGCAGTGATTTACGCCGATGAAGTTCAGGAAGACCCGGTCCATCTCCCAAACCCGGACAGTATCTTCTATCAAACAGCACAAAGCGGAGAAAGGATCCTCGTACCGGATATTCAAGCAGAAGAAAACCTTCAGGACACCTGGAAAACTGGATCCCTGGTCAGTTTGCCGCTTATCTTCCATCGAAAGGTCATCGGCATAATGAATGTGAGCTTTTTAAAACCCGGTAAGCTTGACGAAAGTAAGCTCCAGGTCCTGGATCTGCTTTCCAATCAGGCAGCCATTGCGATCAACAATGCCCGCACGTTTGAAGCTGAACGCGAACAAAGGAAGCTTGCCCAGGCGCTGCGGCAGACAGGCCGGGCAATCCAATCCTCCCTGGATCTGGAGGTGGTTCTTGACCAGATCCTGACCCAGATATCCACTGTGGTACCTTTTCATACTGCCAACCTGATCCTCGTAGAAAATGGTGAAATGCGCGTTGTCCGACAGCAAGGATTCCAAATAGATACAGATCAAGGCAAAGATCAACTCAACGATGCTTTCGATATTTCAAGATTCACGACATTGGTGAAGATCACTGAATCCAAAAAACCAATGATCATCCCGGATGTTAGTGAAAGTGAGGAATGGATCAAAACCGATTCGACCAAAGATGTCAGATCATGGGCAGGCGTTCCCATCCTTGAAGGGGACAGCGTGATCGGCTTCCTATCATTGAATAATCACACGCCTAACTTCTACAACAGAGACCATGCAGAAGTCCTCTCCGCGTTCGCCAGTCAGGCTTCCATTGCTCTGACCCATGCCTGGTTACATCAAAGGATCCACGAATTGGCAATAACTGATCCACTGACAGAAATATTAAATCGACGCGGCCTTGAGAGATGGGGACAGTACGAAATAGACCGCGCCAAACGATTTAATAGTCCTCTCTCTGCGATCTTCTTTGATCTGGATAAATTTAAATTGGTTAACGATACATACGGCCACGATACTGGTGACGAAGTATTAAAACAGATCGTTAACTGCTGCCTGGACGTGATACGCAGCGTTGATATTTTCTCCCGAGTAGGTGGCGAGGAATTCCTGATCATCCTTCCCGAAACTTCACTGCCAATAGCCATTCAGGTAGCAGAAAGGATCCGGGAGACAGCAGAGAAATGCTCCATAAAAAGCAATACCCATCAGATCAAGGTGACCCTTAGCCTGGGAGTCGTCGAAATTAATGAAGAGATAGACACTCTGGCCGAGTTAATGAGCGCGGCTGACAAATACATGTATCAATCGAAACAAGCCGGACGAAATCGCATTTCCCACCCCTGATCTCTTCCAATCAAAATTTTTTCCACTGATCCTATTCTGCTTGACAAAGCAATTTTCTATATATATACTAATATTGACTGACTGGTCAGTTTAATTCTATAAGGGCAATATGGCTCCCAAACAAGACGTATCAGAAGAGAGAAAATCACAAATACTCGACGCGGCAATGGAAACCTTCACAGAAAAAGGCTTCCATAAAACTCGTATGACTGATATCGCGGAAAGCTCTGGGTTAAGTAAAGGTTCACTTTATTGGTATTTCGAGAGTAAAGACGCTATCATCCTGAAATTGATCGACCGCGTTTTCGAGTTTGAAATCAAGGATTTGACTGCCCTTCTTAGTGATGATCGTTCAGCTGAAGAACGTCTATACATATATACTGAACGCGGCGGAAAAGACATAATTAAAATGCTTAAATGGATGCCATTAATCTATGACTTCCTTGCCCTGGCATTTCGTCAGGAGGCTATCAAGACCGCCATCCAACGTTACTATACAAAAAACCTGGATTTGCTGGTGACTTTAATCCAGCAAGGTATTGATGCTGGAGAATTTGTTCAAGGTTCAGCTCTGGAGGCAGCCTACGCCATTGGTGCCATCATAGAAGGAACAGTCATGCTTTGGTTGTATGATCCGGAAAAGATTGACATCCTGGCCCATATCCAATCCAGCACAGAACTTTTATTACAGGGTTTGAAAACACCCGAATAAAGGATCCCCATGGAATTCCCTGCTCCTCCCCGCGGATTAAAAGCCATTCCCTGGCGTTTGCCCATCTGGATCTACCGGCTTGGGCTTGGTGCTATATTGGGAAAAAGGTTCCTTCTATTAACTCATATTGGAAAGAAAACCGGGAAGGAACGCCAAACGGTTCTGGAGATAGTCCAGAGCAATCCTTCCCAAGGCCAATATTATGTGGTTTCCGGTTTCGGAACCCGGTCCCACTGGTATCAAAATATCAAAGCCAACCCTGCCGTCAAGATCCAGGTAGGTCATCAGAGCTTCACGGCTAACGCTGAGCAGCTAAATCCACAATTTGCCGGAGAGCTGATGCTTGATTATGCCCAGAAATACCCCAGAGCCATAAGAGGGCTATGTAAAATGGTCGGATACGATATTGAACATACACCTGAAGGATATATAGCTTTTGGCCAGGAGATCCCTGTCTTTTGTTTTTCAACCAGCTCAAAAACAGATCACCAGATGTAAAAAGGAGTATTAATGTCAATTCTCATGCAAGCCATAATTGTTATCAGCGCCATGATCGCGGTCGGTTTTTTGATTGGCTATCTTGCCGGTTTTATCTGGAAAGACAACCGGCCAATAGGTGTTAGAGGTGATTATATTGCAGCGATCCTATCCTCCGTGATCATGGGCTTGATCGACTGGTTTTTGATTCCAGCCATGGGCTTTGGGGATGCGATCCGCCTCTTGGGAGTTATCCTCGAACCACCTGCAACAGCCTTAATCGTTCTTTGGATCATCCGCAAAGCCAGGGAATGATTGCCAGTATTTTTAATTTGCTGCATTTTTAAGACTGAATAATGACAAACAAAGAGTTCATCCAAATCACAGATTTGACCAGGGTATTCAAGGATAATATCGCCCTTGATTCTATTAACCTCACCATTCAGGAAGGTGAGTTATTTGGCCTGGTTGGCCCGGATGGCGCCGGTAAAACCACCTTGCTTAGGACTTTGGCAGGTTTATTAGGCATCACAAATGGAGAAGTCAGGCAAGCCGGTTATGAACTCCATAAGAGCACGGAAGCCGTCAAATCAGAAATCGGATATATGGCGCAGGAATTCAGTCTTTATGGAAAATTGTCCGTCCTTGAGAATCTACGGTTCTTTGGCGAAATGTATGACGTTCCTGCCCAGATACAAAAGGAGCGCATTCCGGGACTGCTGTCATTTGCTCAATTAACAGATTTCACCGACCGAAGAGCGGCCAAATTATCTGGGGGTATGAAGAAAAAACTTGCCCTTGCCTGCACATTGCTCCACCAGCCCCCTATCCTGCTTCTGGATGAACCAACAACTGGTGTGGATCCCGTTTCAAGAAGGGAATTTTGGACCATATTGAATGATCTCCATCTGGAAGGAACAACGATCATTGTCAGCACTCCTTATATGGATGAAGCAGACCGCTGTTCACGAGTAGGACTGATCTACCAGGGAAAGATCGTTGAATGCGACTCGCCTGAAAAGATCCGGGGAAAAGTCGATGGTGAATTCATAAAGGTTGTCACACATGATTGGCAAAAAGCCAGAGAAATCATACAACCGCTAAAAGGAATACTGGAAATACAGACTTATGGAGAAGCCCTTCATATCCTGGTCGATTCCGCCGCCAAACATATTGGACGGATCCGGAAAACCCTGAAGAGGAATGAACTTGACATTACAGAAATCCGAATCGTCAAACCCAGGATGGAGGAAGCTTTTATTTCACTGATCAGAAAAATAGACCAGGCTAATTGATTATGTCAATCCGTCATCTTTGGGCAGTTATCCGAAAAGAACTTCAACACATCCTCCGTGATCGGGGGACGTTCCTGTTAGTTCTTGTCACTCCCACCCTGGTGCTGCTGCTGATGACCTACTCCCTGGCTGTCGAGATCCAGCATGTGCCTATTGCACTGCTCGATTATGATCAGAGCGCCACATCTCGGGAGTTCATCTACCAGATCACTGCCGGTGATGATCTGGACCTATATCAAAACGCAGCCTCCATGGAAGAGGTAGAAGACCTTCTCATTAAGGGGAAGATCAAAGCCGCTATCATCATTGGGCCGGAATTCAGTTCGGATCTTCTGGCGATGCGCGGACTTTCCTTGCAGATCATCATAGATGGAACTGAGCCTGAAACAGGTGGGTTTGCCGTTGACCATATTGGCTGGCGAGCTGAGGCTTTCGCAAATGAAGTCCTCGCAGAACAAATATTGGCAAGTGGGATATCACTGGACTCCCTTGAACCGATCGACCTTCGCATCCGTTCCTGGTACAACCCCAGCCTCGAACCCAGAGTAGATATTGTTCCTGGTTTACTCTCCATAGTATTAGGTTTCCCTGCTTTTTCAGTAGCGCTGACCCTTGCCAGAGAACACGAACACAGCACAATGGAGCAGCTCCTGGCAACCCCTATCAGTCGCATAGAACTCCTTTTGGGAAAAATGATTCCTTATATACTGGCCGGCCTGGTGAATGTGATCGTGATTCCAATAATCGCCATGGCCTGGTTCAACGTCCCATTCAACGGCAACTTTATTGAGTTCTTATTACTATCCACATTATTCCTTTTTGCTGAGTTAAGCATGGGGATGATCATTGGTGTCTTCATGAAATCACAATCGGCGGCTCTGGCTTTATCCTTCCTGGTTGTATTATTCCCGGGATTCTTCTTGACCGGAATATTCTTCCCGATCGCCGCCCTGCCCGAAATGGCCCGGATGGAATCCATGTTCCTGCCCGGAACACATTACGCCATCATCACGAGAGGAGTGTTCCTCCCAGGAATTGGCATAGATACCTTATGGCCTTATGCGATCATGCTGGTCATCCTGGGATTGGCTTTCACGGGTACAGCTGCTCTATTCTTTAAGAAGAAATTAGCATGAGGTTCGAACTGTATGTTTAGAAGAATCCTTGCCCTGGTCAAAAAAGAATTCCTGCACCTCAAAGGAGATTGGTGGCTTCCTGCCTTCATGCTCTTTGGCGGAGCTTTGGAATTACTTGCTATTGGATGGGCTACCTCCAGGCCAATAACTAACCTCCCAATGATGATCTGGGATATGGATAGAACTGCCGCGAGCAGGGATCTAGTGATCTCCCTGGAAAACACAGGTGTATTTGCGATGACCGAGCCCGCAGAATCGATGGAAACCATTCAAGATCAGATGGATCGGGGAGAGATCAACGCGGCGGTGATTATTCCACACGGCTTTGCCAACGAGATCGACACGATCGGGGGAGAACCAGTATTGCAGGTGATATTAAATGGCGCCGAAAGCATCCCGGCCCGAGAAGCCCTGCGGGCAGTAGAAGGAGTCGTCCGATCTCTGGACGAAGAGATCACGATAGACCATCTCGGGGTCAATCCTGACCTTTTTAAAGGATTCGATTTCAGTTTGAGAGTCTGGTTCAACGAAGCACTCAATGAAGCTTATTACACAACACCTGCTGAACTTGCTTTAATGCTCGAATTTACGATCCTGATCTTTGCCGCGCTAACCTTCTCAAGGGAGAGAGAATTCGGCACTCTAGAGCAGCTTCTGGTTATGCCATTCTCTTCGATCGAGATCATCATTGGCAAATCCATCCCGGTTATCCTGGTTGGACTGTTCGATTTCACTCTGATGTTAGGAGTAGTTCACTTCGCCTTTCATGTACCTGTTCGAGGATCCATCTTTCTCTTATTCGGCCTGGCTTTCATGTATACCCTGGTCGAATTAGGAAAAGGGATGGCGATCTCTGTTTTTTCGAAAAGCCAGCACCAGGCATTCTTGCTGGTATTCATGGTCGGAATGATCGATTTTCTGTTCACAGGATATGCTGCGCCAGTAGAGTCAATGCCCAAGGCCATTCAATATCTGGCATATTTAGTCCCCGCTCATCATTGGTTGAGCATCATGCGCGGGATCACATTAAAAGGATCCACCATCATTGATATCCTCCCAAATATCCTGTTCCTTTTGGGACTGGGAGTAGTAATAGGTTTCTTTTCATTGCGCTATATTAGAAAGGCTTTGGATTAATTATGATGGAAAACGGCATCACCATCCAAACCTCTGGATTGGTAAAGAAATTTGGTGACTTTACGGCAGTCAATCAGGTCTCTTTTACTGTCAATAAAGGGGAGATCTTCGGATTCCTTGGCCCAAACGGATCTGGCAAGACAACGACTATCCGTATGATGTTAGGTTTGCTTCCCCCCACCCAGGGCGCTATCGAGGTTCTTGGCATACAAGTACCAGACCTGATCACTTCTATCCTACCCCGGATCGGATATATGTCCCAGCAATTTTCCCTCTACAGCGACCTGACCGTCATCCAGAACCTGGAATTTTATGGACAGGCATACGGCCTTCCGCAAGAAAAGATGGATCCTGTTATCCGCGAGGCTATCGGCCTTTCAGGCCTGAATGGTTTCGAGAACACACCTACCAAGGATCTTTCAGGCGGTTGGCGGCAGCGTTTAGCCCTCAGCGCAGCTATATTACACCGGCCAGAAGTTCTCTTCCTGGATGAACCAACTGCTGGAGTAGATCCAATTTCGCGGAGGGCTTTTTGGGATCTGCTTTATACATTAGTAGCTGAAGGAATTACTGTGTTTATCACTACCCATTATATGGATGAAGCTGAACACTGCCATCGACTGGCATTCATTCAGCACGGAGAGATCATTGCTCAGGGAACTCCCACACAGATTAAACAAGACGCAATGATTGGTTTCGTCCTGGAAATTGACACAGATCAGCCAGAGGATCTTATCAGGGCAATCTATGATGCGAGAGAAAATGGCAGCTCCATCTCATTGGACGCAGAATTATACGGCTCACACATTCACGTCATAACTACTCAACCAAGACAACATACCAGAACTCTGTACTCATTGGCTGAAGAATCAGATATTCAAATTAACAGCATCACTGAAATAGATCCATCTCTCGAAGATGTATTTATCACTTGCATGCGAGAAACCAGCATTGGAGGTAATCATGAAGAATAATAAAATAACCCTCGTTCTCCTCTCCCTTATGATCATGGCAATCACCGGGTGTGATTCGATCTCATCAGATATTGGCGGCAAGAAAGATTCTGAAGGGATCATGGCATCAGGTGTTATCGAAGCCGACCAGATCGCGATCGCCTCTGAACAGAGTGGCAGAGTCAAAGAGGTTCTCGTCCAAGATGGTGAAAAGGTTTCTGCTGGTGATCTGATCCTGGTGCTAGAGGATGATCTGCTTCTTACTCAAAAAACCCAAGCACAGGCGCAGCTAGACTCAGCTATCGCCCAATTAAGTGGTGCAAAGGCTGCTGAGGAATCTGCCCAGGCTTATTTTCGCGCGGCTGAAATAAGCTTAGCAGCTGCTGAAATTCATTACCAACAAGTCCTGGGGGAGATCCAGTTCGCCGGGATGGATGACCGCGTATCTGATTGGAACGAAAGCACACCTTCCCAGATCGACGTTCCAGCCTGGTATTTCCAGAAATCAGAACAGATATCTGCTGCTGAAAAAGAACGTGACCGGGCCCTGGAAGTCTACCAGGATGAATTGGAAAACTATCAGGACACGGTAGAAGATATTGGCAATGAGGAATTTCAGGAGGCTGAGCAGCGCCTGGCTGAAGCTCAGGCGGCATTTGAGATCGCAGATGCACTGGATGATCGATCAGTTGGCTATGATGGAAGGGAAGAAATCGAGGATTTCATCAAATCCATCTACGAGAACGCTGAAACTGAGTTAAAAGCAGCCCAGAAAGCCTATGACCAGATCCTGGCAGATCCAGAATACGAAGATATCCTCGAAGCTCGGGCTCGTGTTTCCGTCACCAAAGAATTATTCGATCTCTCCCGGGATTATCTTTATCAACAGTATACTGGTGATTATTCACTGGATGTCAAGTCAGCAGAAATGGCAGTTTCTCAAGCTGAGGCTGGCGTTGTCATGGCCCGCGCTCAAATTACCCTGGCAGAAAATAATCTACTTAGCGCTGAAACCGCTGTAAGACAGGCCGAGGCCGCCCTTCAGCTTGTAGACCTCCAATTGGAAAAATTGCAAATCTACTCCCCAATTGAAGGAGTGATCTTGACCAGCACTATCGCCTCTGGAGAGATCCTGGCCGCAGGATATACCGCCTTCACTGTTGGAGACCTTTCCCACCTGACAGTCACCGTCTATCTTCCTGAAGATAAATATGGCCAAATTGAATTGGGAAGTACTGCTGAATTGACGATCGACTCATTCCCCGACTTCGTTTTTGAAGCAGAAGTCATGCGAATTGCTGATGAAGCCGAATACACACCTCGCAATGTCCAAACCCAGGAAGAGAGACAGAATACGGTTTATGCTGTTGAATTGGCAGTGAAGAATATGGATGGAAAATTGAAACCCGGAATGCCGGCTGACGTTTTATTCACACAGTAAGCACATAATTCGGGAAAATAAAAAAGGACTGAGTCCCTAGCTAGGGACTCAGTCCTTTTTATATGTTATGGATTCGGATTATTCTTCTAAAGCTTTATCCAAACGTTTCAGATCGATATTATCCTTCACGTATTTCATAAACTTATCCAGTTTTTCCTTCTGTCCTAACCGGGTCTTACCGAAGATCCGGTCCAGGGATTCAACTGTTTCCATTGTGTTGCCAGGAACCAAAAGGATTGGCACTTTCATATTTTCTGCCTGCTTGATGATCAAATTGCTGGGGTGCAAATTACCGGTCAGTATCAAACAAGTTGTTGATGTTTCCATTGCTGCCAGCTGAATATCTGTTCGATCGCCCCCGGTGATCACAGCCTTATTAGGCTGTTTCCGGAACCTGCGAAGAGCGGAATCCTCAGTCATCGCGCCTACCATCAGTGCTTCTACCAATGCCTCCTCATCATAGCAGGAAGTCAACACCTCAGCATTCAGAACGTCAACAATCTCACCTACGGAAAGAGCGGCGAGCTCATTATCATCGGGCAAGATACCCAAAACGGGAACTCCCTCTTTTTCCAGGTAAGGAATAATGAGGTTATTTACAAAACTCAAGGCGTGTTGAGGAACTCGGTTGATCACTACACCTGAAAGTGAATTTGGGAGCCTGAATTTTGCAGCCAGCACATCATCCAACAAACACACATCCTCACAATATTTAACCACCACAATGATCGGGCTGCCCAATTCCTTGGCGACATCTGGTGTGGCCAGGTTCATGCCATAGCCTTCCCTCAAGCTTCCACCACCTTCCAGAAGCAGTAGATCTTTTCTTTGTTCTAGGACTTTTGCCGCTTCAATAACCTGCGGCATATAATCAATTTTATCTTTGTTGGTGAGATGGTCCCTCAGGATCTCCGAAGTGACAACTACAGGGGCCAATTCCCAAGGTTTGGCGTTCACGCCGAGTATATCGATCACGAAAGCAGCATCTTCATCGGCAATTTTATCGCCACTTTTCCAGGGGCGAAGGCTGAATGGCTTTAAGTAACCAACCTTCATACCGCGTTCCTGATAGATCTTTCCCAAGGCCAGGCAGAGCGCTGTTTTACCAGAATACTTCTCTACAGAAGTGATGTATATTGATTTCATTTTCTTCTCCTTATTTCTCGCTTGCTAAAACCAATCGCATATCAATGGCTATAGCGCCCTGTTCCTTAGGATATACGATAAGCGGGTTAATATCAAATTCAGCAATTTCCGGGAAATCCTGTACCAACTGTCCCATTCTCAATAAAACATCCACAATTGCTTCTTTGTCTACAGCGGGTTTGCCGCGAACACCCTCCAGGAGCGCTCTAGAGCGTATCTCTGAAAGCATTGCTTCAGCATCCAGCTTAGTAAAGGGTGCAACCCTGAATGTAACGTCCTTGAGAGCTTCCACATATATGCCACCAAGACCGAACGTAACCAGCGGTCCAAATTGGGGATCCCTGTTCATACCGATCAGTACTTCCAACCCACCGGGAGGGGCCATTTCCTGGATCTGGCAGCCCCAGATCTCTGCTTCCGGCAGGAATCGTTCTGTCCGATAGATCATCAAATCATAAGCATCCCGCACCTGGTCAGCAGATTCCAAGCCAACTTTCACACCGCCAACATCTGTTTTGTGCAGGATATCGGGGGAAGCAATTTTCATAACTACGGGATAGCCAATTTCAGCCGCAAGCTCAACTGCTTCATCTGCAGTTTTTGCCAATTCTGATCTTGGAATTTTTAGTCCATATGCTTTGAGGATATCCCAGGCCTCTGCGTCACCGATGGCGAATCTTCCATCCTTCTTGGCGCCTTCAATCACATTCTTTGCCACCTTAAGATCCACATCGAATTTTTCATATACCGGGTCAGTTCTTTCAGTGATCATTCGATATTGTGACATAGCCCGGAATGCCAGGGAGGCTCGTTCAGGGAAGGAATAATTCGGAACATCGTATTCTTTGAGAACTTTGATGCCTTCCTCAACCGTGGCCTCTCCCATGAAGCAAGCCAGAACCGGTTTATCGATCTTTAATGATAACTCGCCGACAGCCTTGGCTGTCTCAGCGATTTCGGTCATCGCCTGCGGAGTCAATACAACCATAATCCCATCAACATTAGGGTCTTTTGCGACAGTATCCAATGCAAATTGGTAGCGGTCTCCTTTTGCATCTCCCAATACATCCACCGGGTTTGCAGCACTGGCAGCATCGGGAAGGAATTTTTCCAGTTCCTGGATTGTTTCAACTTCCAATCGAGCCAAGCTCATCCCGCTGCGTTCTAGAGCGTCAGTTGCCAGGATACCGGGGCCACCAGCATTGGTTATGATCGCGATCCTATCATTCTTCAGGGACGGCTGATAACCTAGCGCAAGTGCCATGTCGAACATAGCGGCCATATCGTTTGCCCTCAGCACACCAGCCTGCTGGAATGCAGCCTGGTAAGCTTGCTCAGATCCGGCCAGAGAACCCGTATGTGAAGAAACTGCCCGAGATCCGGATTTTGTCACACCAGATTTAATTGCTACAACGGGTTTGGTTTTCGTCACTTCTCGAGCAACTTTGATGAATTGTTGACCATTCGGTAATCCTTCGCTATACATGAGGATCACATTTGTGTCCTTATCATCTGCCCAGGCTTCAAGCAAATCGATCTCACTCACATCAGCTTTATTCCCCAGGCTAACAAATTTCGCTAAACCCAGGCGGCCAGCTTGGGCCCAATCCAAGATCGCCGTTCCCAGCGCACCAGATTGAGACATAAATGCCATTGGTCCCTTGGGGGGAGTTCCAGCGGAGAATGAAGCGTTTACAGGTGTGAAGGTATCAATAATTCCAAGGCAATTTGGCCCAATTAAACGGATATCATATTTATCTGCGATTTCCACTAATTCCAGCTCTCGCTCCAGGCCCTCCATACCGGCTTCTCGGAATCCAGCACTAATGATCACAACTGCGGGGATTTTCTTTTTTCCGCAATCCTCAAGGATCGGAGGAACATATTTATAAGGAATTACCACCACGGCCAGATCAATATCACCTGGGACATCCAGAACCGAAGGATAGACTTTTTGTCCTAAGATCTCATCGGCCTTGGGGTTGATAGGATAGATCGTACCAATATCTACATATCCCCCTTCAACCAGGTTTTCGAGAACAGCATATCCCAGCTTTCCAGGCGTGGTCGAAGCTCCTATTACTGCTACTGATTTTGGTTTAAAAAATTCTTCCAGCATATACACTTCCTGACAATTATTAATTGATGATCACATTCATTATGGTACAAGTGTGATAGGAAATCTCAATTATTCCGGTTCTCCAAGAATTAACCCAATTTCCTTCTACCAGATACCGCGGACATTATACTCCAAATCATTGAAATTTGTGAAACAAGGAACGAAGTCATCGTCCAATCTTGCGCCTGCTCAGGTTTCCAATATCATATTGGATAAATCAGAAACGATAACGTTTATTATTCTGGTATTCGATACCGTGACGATCAGTATATGCCAGGTCTGCGGTCTTCAAGCACAGGCATCCAATCTCGAATTTTCGAGACTTCAACCAGGCTAAAATCAGTATGCAGCAATTCTTCTTTCTCACTGCCTTGGATCATTATTTCCCCTCTAGGATTGATCACAGCGCTAGTTCCACCCAATGCCGCTCCCTCGCTTGTGCCAACCTTGTTCACAGCGGCGATATAACATTGGTTCTCAATCGCCCGGGCCTGTAAAAGGATCTTCCAATCCTCAATCCTACGCAAGGGCCATTCTGCTACCAACAAGATCAATTCCGCCCCATTGACTGCACAGCTTCTGAATATTTCCGGGAATCTCAGGTCATAGCAAATTGCTAATCCGATTCTTCCCCAAGGAGAATCCAGAACCACAATTCTCTTCCCCCCAGAGAAATGGAGATGTTCATCAAGTTTCTGAAATAAATGGATCTTTCGATAAGATCCAAGGAATTTTCCATCTCCACCATAAATCGCAAAAGTGTTGAAATATTCTCCCTGATCTTCCTCGATCAATGATCCCCCTACTCCAATCGCGTTTTCAGAAGCCAATTCTCTCATTCGAGCGAACCAGCCTTCATTGAGCACACTGGCGTATTCAGAAGATCGTTCAAGATCGAACCCGCTCGCCCACAATTCCGGTAAAAGCACAAGATCCGCCCCCTGTTCAGCTGTCTTTCGGACAACTTTCTGAACTTTCTGCAGGTTTTCATGGGGGATTCCTTGTTTCAAATCCAATTGAGCCAAGGCGATAGAAATACTCATATTTCCAGTTCCCTATGGTTCTATAGGCCTGTCAGGATCTGTGATCCATTCGCTCCAAGATCCCGCATATAGTTTAGGCATCTCGTAACCAGCCGCTATCATAGCTGCGATATTATGACATGCTGTTACTCCTGAACCGCAATAAAAGACTACCTGTTCCGGAGGTATATCTTCAAGCAGGTTTTTGAACCGCTCCTTTAACTGCTCAAGGGGTAGGAAAAAACCATCCTCATCAAGATTTCCTGCATATGGGGCAGTCATTGCCCCTGGGATATGGCCGGCAACTGGATCGATATTCTCTTCTATCCCCCAATACCTTTCAGCTCCACGAGAATCAATCAGGAAATAATCTGGATCCATCCTGATCAGATCCACTTCATCAGCATTGACAACAAACTGAGAGTGTTCAACCGGGGAAAAAACCTTCGCCTTTCCGGAGGATACGTCCGTTTCAACATCATAATCCGCAGCTTGCCAGGCAGACCAGCCTCCATCCAATATCAGGGCTTCTTCGTGGCCTAACCATCTTAGCAGCCACCACAATCTGGCAGCCAAGCCTCCACCATGATCGTCATAGATGATCACCATTATTGATTCATCAATCCCCCATGAAGAGAATTTCTCAGTTAAAACTTTCTGATTCGGGAGTGGATGGCGGCCGGTTTTGCCTGGTATGACCTCACTGGATAGATCGCGATTTAGGTTTGCATATATCGCTCCAGGTATATGACCGGCCAGGTATTCCTGGTACCCTAATTCAGGTTCATCGAAATTGAATCTGCAATCAATAATCACCCAATTGGAATCATTCAATTTTTTATTCAATTCAGCTGCAGATAGGAAGGTTTGCATTCTTGTTTCACCTCTTCAGGGAATTAACTATGACAATAACTATAAGCTTCAATCGAGATAAAGGTTTCGATTTTTGATATATCCTGTAACGCTGTCTATCAGGAAATGTTCAAAAGGAGTGCCCTCTCTCACTCTTTCACGGATCACACTGGAAGATATTTCCAGCATTACGTTTGGAATGAATATGGTTTTATCTGAAACACCTGGCAGTATATTTTCCAATTCATTCATATCAGTCGATATTTCAGGCCTTGGTGCTACTGCCAATTCGTCAATGGTCTCGATGAAGCGGCCAATATCATGCCACTTTGGCAAATCTCGCAATGAGTCTTCGCCGATTATATAAACCAGATCATCATCTGGGTGATCATTTTTCAATAGCTCAACTGTATCCGCTGCATAATGAGGTGGATTACGCTGAATATCAACTTCACAGATTTCAAATATCCTCCAATCTTCAATAACCAGATGTAACATATCCAGCCGATGAATTAAAGGGGTAATTATACGGTTCTTCTTATGAGGAGGTTCAGGAGTGATGATCCATTTGAATTCATCAAGTCTCAGGAAAAACTTGGCTTCCGCAGCCAAGATGATGTGGCCCAGGTGAGGAGGATCGAAAGTACCTCCAAAATAACCAATCCTTGCTTTGCTCATTCTTCCCATTCCAATTCGTGTTCACCGATGATCACAGTATCTCCGGACTCAACACCTGCTTCCCGTAATGCTCGATCAACTCCCATCGCTTCCAGGATCTTGTGAAATCTTCTAATAGATTGGAAATGCTCCCAATATGTCATTGCCGCTGCCCTTTCAAGGGCTTTACCAGATATGCGCCATCCCTGCTCTGTTTTCAGGATTAAATAATCCTGGGGATCGCTGTCATAGCGATACACAGGCATTTCATCATTTTCAATCTCTACTCGATACTCATATTCGGGAGTTTCTTCCAACAACTGCGCAGCGCGATACAGAATCGGTCTGATCCCCTGATTGGTAACAGCAGAAATGGCAAAAATATCCTCGTAGCCTTTCTCCTTCAGTTGTTCCTGCAGTCTATCCCATTTTGCCTCAACCTCCGGCAGATCCATCTTATTCAAAACCACAACCTGGGGCTTGTCTCCCAGGGCAGGATCAAATAATGCGAGTTCCGAATTGATCTGAGCCAAATCCAGGAAGGGCTCATCAGATAGTCCATCCAGCAGATGGATCAAGACCCTCGTGCGCTGTATATGTTTCAGAAAATCATGGCCAAGCCCTTCGCCGCGATGAGCCCCCTCTATCAAACCTGGGATATCAGCCAGGATAAGCTGGATCTCGTCATCCAGATCAACTACACCCAGGTTCGGTTGGAGGGTCGTAAATGGATATGGAGCTATTTTGGGTTTGGCATTGCTAACTACCGAGAGCAAAGTTGATTTCCCGGCATTGGGAACTCCAATTATGCCAATATCGGCAATTAGCTTCAGTTCTAGTCTGATGGTTTTCTCTTCGGGAGGTTCGCCTTTTTCTGCAATTCTGGGGGCTTTATTCTTTGAGGTTTTAAAGCGAGTATTGCCTCTCCCCCCACGACCCCCTTTACTGATGACAAGCTGCTGACCTTCTTCTATAAGATCCCCCATGAAGGAATCATCTTTTTCATTGAATACCATTGTTCCTGGCGGCACCTTTATAACCAAATCCTCTCCTGAAGCTCCGGTTTGATTCTTCCCTTTCCCCCGCGCACCATTCTGGGCCTTGAATTCTCTCTGGTGCCTGAAGTTTGATAATGTATTCTCATGCGGATCTACTAAGAGGACCACATTACCACCATGTCCTCCGTCCCCTCCATCTGGACCCCCACGAGGGACGAATTTTTCACGGCGGAACTGGATGACACCATCACCGCCTTTACCACCAGAGACTTCGATAACAACTTCATCAAAATACATGATTGAGATTTCCTTCTTAGTTCCGTCAGATCGTCCCGGAATACAGAAACACCCCCATTTTGCTGAAATTCCAGGCCAATAAGGCTCAATTTCCTCGCTATTATACCATTCTCAAGTTTCAGTGTTTATTATGGTAAAATTGAAAAAATCTTCACAAGCACCTCATCATATCAGACAAATCAGCAACAAATTTTGGAATATTAAATGACTTCTACAATACCTCGCATCATTATCGGTCGCCTCCCTTTGTACCTTCGAGCACTTAATCGGTTGAAGAAAGATGGATATAATTACGCTTCTTCGAGGGAGTTGGGGAAACTTTTGGACATCTCCGCTGCCCAGATCCGAAAGGATCTTTCACATTTTGGAGAGCTGGGAAAACGCGGCAAAGGTTATGAGATAGAATTTCTAACCAGTAAATTAAACCAGATCCTCAACACCGATTCTGTTTGGGATATGATCGTTATCGGAGCCGGGGACCTTGGCAGCGGCCTGGCCAGATATAAAGGATTCCTTAATAGAGGATTCCGGGTTGCAGGGATATTCGATATCGATCCACAGAAAATCGGCAGGACGATCGGGGACCTGGAAGTTAAAGACATTCGGAAAATGTGTGACTTCGTTGCAGAGAATGGCATCCAGATCGCTGTCCTGGCCATTCCCGCAGAATTTGCCCAGGACGTGATCGATGACCTGGTATTGGTTGGGATAACCGCTATCCTAAATTATGCTCCTATCTATATCAAAACCCCGGATGGGGTTCAGATTGAACATATCGATCCTGCAGTTCACCTCCAAAAACTCAGCTATTTCTTGAAATAGCTTGAAAATTACCATAAAAATAAATCCGTAACCGGTAAATGGTTACGGATTTTTCTTTTAAGTACTATTGGATTATCAAGAAATAAGACTTCGCCTGATTTTGGGGAAGATACCTGGAGCGAAGGCTTTAGAGGCACCTTCAACGACACATGTAGTGGGATTATCTACCAGATATGTAGGCACTCCCAATTCTTTGGTCAGCAGCTTTTCCATACCTGGCAGCAGCGCTGATCCACCACTCAGGGCAATGCCCCGGTCAATGATATCAGATACCAGTTCCGGCGGTGTTTTTTCCAGCACCTTTCGGGCTGTTTCAATGATCTCCCGGAGCGGATCCTGCAAAGCTTCCACAACTTCACCAGTCGTCAGTGTCAGCGGTTGAGGAAGTCCGGTCACCTGGTCCTGCCCCTGCACTTCGATCCCAGATTTCTCTTCCATCGGCACAGCTGCGCCAATCTCCAATTTGATCCGTTCCGCAGTCGGCTGGGCGATGATCAGGCCGTATTTGCGCCTTACATAGGTAGCAATGGCTTCATCCAGGTCAGCTCCACCTTTCCTCAATGTACCGGCGGAGACAATTCCATACATCGCCAGGACAGCTGCCTGGGTCGCTCCACCGCCCATATTTAGGATCATATTTCCTGTAGGAGTGTTAATGGGCAGGTCAATTCCAATTGCCGCAGCTAAAGGCTGAGGGATCAAAAAAACCTCTCGCGCTCCAGCTTCAAGAACTGCTTCCTGGACAGCCCGACTCTCCACGCTAGTAACACCATATGGGACAGTGACCATGATCCGTGGACGAACTAACCGGACCGATCCTGTTACTTTTTTAATCAACCTATCCAGCAGCAGCATAGTAACTTCGAATTCAGCGATAACTCCATGCTTCAATGGCTGTGTGATTTCAAGCGAATCAGGCACACGTCCAAACATATCCTTCGCGGCCTGGCCGAATTCAACGATCTTCTGCTCATCAATGGCAATAGCTGCTACTGTTGGCCAACGCTCAAGAAGTACTCCCTCTTCAGCGATCATGGTGTAATACGTGCCTAGATCAATCCCAAAATCTTGCGATAAAAATGCCATAAATATCCTGTTATGCTGAGCCCATGCCTGGGGGTCGGGAGCGATGTCCGCGTTTACGATGCTGCTCGGCGGCTTTCAAACGCAGATTGGAACGCCGTAAAGCTGCCTGGACGCGCATATAATTCTCTGCATCAGTTGTGCTGTATTCATCCAGGAGCTGACTGGCTCGTTCCATGGCCTTCTCTGCCCTTTCAACATCTATTTCTCCCACGTGCTCTGCAGCATCGGCCATAATGGTCACTATGTCTGGCTGAACTTCAATAAATCCACCAGTGACAGTAAAGACCTCTTCTTCATCTCCATTCTTGACCCGGATAACACCCATTTCCAAAGATGATAATAAGGGGGCATGGCCGGGCAAGATTCCCATTTCACCAAGCGACCCAGGTACCATTACGATATCTGCATCGCCTTCGTAAACCAGACGGTCCTGGGAAACTATTTCACACCGGATTGGCATAACTAAAGCTCCTGATCCTAACTTACGCCCAGTCTTTCAGCTTTCTCTACTACTTCATCAATCGTTCCAACCATCATAAAGGCATCTTCAGGCAGATGGTCATATTTTCCTTCCAGAATCTCACTGAAACCCCGGACAGTTTCCTGAATAGGAACATATTTCCCCGGGAGATTGGTGAACTGCTCTGCAACGAACATCGGCTGGGAGAAGAATCTTTCAATCTTCCTGGCGCGGGATACCGCGATCTTATCTTCCTCGGATAGTTCATCCATGCCGAGAATGGCAATGATATCCTGGAGGTCTTTGTATTTCTGGAGAACTTCCTGCACTTGCCTGGTAGTCTCATAATGTTCAGTGCCCACGATGTTGGGATCCAGGATCCGGGATGTCGAAGTCAGTGGATCCACAGCCGGGTAGATCCCTTTTTCAGAGATCGAACGTTCCAGCGCAATCGTGGCATCCAGATGTGTAAATGTGGCCACTGGCGCCGGATCAGAATAATCATCCGCTGGCACATAAATAGCCTGCATAGAAGTGATCGATCCTGTTTTGGTGCTGGTGATCCGTTCCTGCAAGTTACCCATCTCTGTTGCCAGCGTGGGTTGATACCCTACTGCGGATGGCATCCTGCCTAACAGTGCAGAAACCTCTGCCCCGGCCAGGCTGAAGCGGAAGATATTGTCGATGAACATTAACACATCTCTGCCCTCATCCCTGAATTTCTCAGCCATTGCCAGCCCGGTCAAAGCGACCCGAAGTCTTGGTCCTGGGGGTTCGTTCATCTGCCCATAGACCATGACCGTATCTTTCATAACGCCTGATTCCAGCATCTCCCTGTACAGCTGAGTACCTTCCCTGGTCCGTTCACCTACACCAGCAAATACTGAATTGCCTTCATGCTCCGTGGCTACAGAGCGGATCAACTCCATGATGATGACAGTTTTTCCCACGCCCGCACCGCCAAAAACCCCAGTCTTTCCACCTTTTGTAAAGGGGGCAACCAGGTCAATCGATTTAATTCCAGTCTCAAATACCTCAACTTCTGTGGATTGGTCCTCAAATGGCGGGGCAAGTCTGTGGATTGGGTAATATTCATTCGAAACGATCTCACCCTTGCCATCAACTGGCTCGCCCAGAACATTCATAACCCGGCCCAGGACTTGTTCTCCTACCGGAACTCTTATCGGAGCCCCTGTCCCTGTCACCTTCATACCGCGACGTAGTCCGGGAGTTGGTCCCATAGCAACACAGCGGACTTCTCCATCCCCCAGGTGGTTCTCTACTTCCAGGACCACATCATCACCATCTTCAACATCCACGATCAGGGCATCGTAGATCTTTGGTAAATTTTCTGGATCAAACTCTGCATCGATCACGCCGCCTTTAATTTCGATGATCTTTCCGCTGGCATCTGTCATTACACCCTCCACTCAATTATTCCTTTCAGGTTTCACTATTAATTTTTCGTTATTCAGAAATTGCCTCAGCCCCGCCTGCGATATCCAGCATCTCATTGGTGATCGCCTGCTGGCGGGCATTATTATATTCAAGCTGCAATACATCTGCCAATTCGGTCGCATTATCCGTAGCGTTCTTCATCGCCACCATGCGGGCAGAATGTTCACTTGCCAGGGATTCGATCACAGCATGAAATACCTGAAGCACAGTGAAGCGAGGCACGATCTCATCCAATAACGATCTCTGATCAGGCTCGAAGATATAACCGCCCGTCAGCGATTCTTTGATCTCAAAATCTTTCACGCGATCCTCTGAATCAGGATCAAGGGGGAGTATTTTTTTAACAACAGGCTGATGATGCATTCGATTAACGAATTGGGTGTAGATCAAGTACACCTCATCAACCACATCATCCAAATATTGATCAACCGCGATATAACCTATTGGAGAAATATCATTATAAGAAGGCTGGGCTGGCAAACTGCTGAACTCCGCCATGATTTCTTTTCCTCTCCGCAGCAATTGATCCCGACCGTTTTTCCCAACAGCAATATATTTCACTGGAACATCAATTGTTTCTGCCCAGTCATCAGCCTTGCGGATCAAATTGGAGTTGAACGCACCTGCCAATCCACGATCTCCGCTGATAACAATAGCAATCACGCTCTTGACCTCATCGTGCTGAGCCAACATTGGATGCAATGTTGATCGATCGGGAGCCTCTGCTATATGCTGCAGTACCTGCCAGGCTTTGACGGAGTAAGGACGGGTATCGTCGAGTTGATCGATCGCTTTCCGTACCTTGCTGGCACTGACAGCTTGCAAGGCTCGGGTCACCTGGGAAATGTTCTTTACACTTTTTATGCGCTGCTTTACTTCTCTTGCATTTGCCATATATCAATTCCTGGAGAATACTGGCTTCGATTTATTGATTAAAGCGAAAACCCATCTAGAGCGGCTTTCAGATTCTCTTCAATCTTGTCTGTCAGCTGTTTCTCTTCCATGATGGCTGATAGCAAATCAGGGTGACTGTTTTCAATATAGCGATTCAACTCAATTTCCCATTTAGCCATATCATCCAGTTGAACCTCATCCGCATAACCATTTGTCGCTGCATAGATGGTTACAATCTGATTAGATACAGGAACTGGAGAGAACTGTGGTTGTTTAAGGACTTCTCTCAAACGTCTTCCCCGATCCAGCCTGGCTTGAGTAGCCTTATCCAGATCAGAACCAAACTGAGCAAACGCAGCCAGTTCGCGGAAGGCGGCCATATCCAAACGCAGCTGGCCGGCAACCTGCTTCATCGCCTTGAGCTGGGCATCACCACCAACCCGGGAAACTGAAATACCAGCATTAATTGCTGGACGAATTCCAGAGTAGAACAAGTCATTTTCAAGGTAAATCTGGCCATCAGTGATCGAGATCACGTTCGTCGGAACATATGCAGATACGTCTCCTAAGAGAGTTTCAATGATTGGCAGAGCAGTTAACGAACCGCCGGTGCCTTTCACTTTAACGATCTTTCCTTTTACTCCACCTTCAAGATCGTGCTTGGCATCATCAAATGCCAATGGGCCAATATAAATTTTTCCATTTACGGCATCTTTTTCATCTGCCAGGGATTCTTTGTAATCCTCAGGGGCGATCACATAATTATCCGCCAGTCTTGCTGCTCTTTCCAGCAAGCGGGAGTGCAAATAGAACAGGTCACCAGGATAAGCTTCACGTCCAGGTGGCCGCCTGAGCAGCAAAGAAAGCTCACGATATGACCAGGCGTGCTTTGAAAGGTCGTCATATACGATCAAAGCATCACGGCCAGTGGCCATGAACTCTTCGCCCATTGCACAGCCAGCGTATGGAGCAATATACTGCAAGGCGCTGGGTTCTTCCGCAGATGCAGAAACGATAATCGTGTGATCCATAGCGCCATATTCTTCAAGAATCGCAACTGTTCTGGCAATACCTGCTTTTTTCTGGCCAACGGCCACATAAATACAGATGACGTCTTTGCCTTTCTGATTGATGATCGTATCAAGAGCGATGGCTGTTTTCCCTGTCTGGCGGTCACCAATGATCAACTCACGCTGACCTCTGCCAATCGGGATCATGGAATCTATTGCTTTAATACCGGTCTGAAGCGGTTGATCTACATCTTTGCGCTCAATAACACCAGGAGCGATGAATTCGACCGGTCGATAGCCAGTGCTGCGTATAGGACCTTTGCCATCTATGGGTTCCCCAATCGCGTTTACTACCCGTCCGATCAATCCGTCACCAACTGGCACGGAGGTAATTCGATTGGTGGACCGAACTTCCATACCCTCGACAATCTCATCATATTCACCCATGATGATCACACCAACGTGGTCTTTTTCGAGATTGAATGCAGTTCCCATAACACCATTCTTGAATTGGACAAGTTCCTGTGCCTGAACATCGGCAAGACCTGTTACCCTGGCAATGCCGTCGCCAGATTCCAGCACAGTACCAACGCTCTGCACTCCAGTTTTTGGCTGAAATTCATCAATAAATTTCTTTAAATCAGATGTAATTTGATTAATGGACTCAGTCACGATACCTCCGCTATTATTAATAAAACAAATCAAAAATGACTTTCGACTCAGCCATTTTACTGGTCGATCTTCCAGGATTTTTTATTTTAGAAAAGATGCCTTGCAACCGAAAAAATGATAACTGATAGTAGGCTTCTTGTCTAGTAAGAGACCTCTCAACTAAAGAATCTGAGGGCAATTGTTAGTCTTGTTTCCAGGTCCAAAGGGGCATCCACTGGTAAAGTCTGAAGAGCTGCTTGCGCCTCCAGGACCGAGTATCCCAATGTAACCAAAGCTTGTTGAACTTCTGCGTTTATGCCAGCAGTTTCTGGGGAAATCGCCATTTCATCAGTAAAACCAATTCGATCTTCCAGAGATAATAGGATTTTCTGAGCTGTCTTCTTACCTATTCCTGAAACTTGTGAAAAAATCTCTTCCTGTTTGTTCAGAACAGCCCTCTTGATGACATCCGGATTATGTGTAGAAAGTGTTTCCAGTGCTAATCTGGGGCCGACACCATTCACTTTAATCAGTTCCTTGAAAAGCGAAACCTCTTCCTGTTCTTGAAAGCCAAATAACGTAAGCGAATCTTCTCTCACTACCAAATGAGTAAAGAGAGATAACGCTTCACCGCGCCGATGAGATTGAACCAGGTAATTGGTGACATAAACCAGATAGCCAATTCCTCCAACCTCTACAACCAGGTTGTCCTCGCCTATTTGAATGACTTGTCCTCGTAAACTAGCGATCATATCTTATCTCTTAGAAAAGTAAGGCAATTCCCAGACCAATAACGACCAGTACTGCCATAATTGGCCAAATATATTTTCGGAGAGCTTTCGAACCGATTGAAAACACCAGTGTGCCTTTGGTCAATGTGTTAGAAATTGTGGCTAAGATGATGGCAAATTTCCCGGACTCAAGCGAAATTGAACCACCAGACCGGGTAAGGTCCGAGATAGACAAGGTTATCGCATCTACATCGGCGAAACCAGCGATAATGCTGGTCAGATAAATCCCACGTTCTCCGATATATAATTCTGCTGCTTTTGTACCCACAAGAACCAGGGCATAGATCAAACCAAATTTTATCGCTGTACTCAATTCAAAGGGATTTGATAGAGCTAATTCTTCTTCATCGATTGCGGCTTGTGAAAAAAACAGATATCCGGCATAAATTAATGCGGCCAATCCCATTGCTATTAAGGATGGCCATACTTGAGGCAATAGACGACTATTAACGACCGCAACTTCGACTATGACCCGAATAAACATGATGACCCAGGACACTATGATCGCTACCGCAAAAGGTTTTTCCATTCCTGTTTGGGATTTGCTTCGTTCAGAGAAACTCATCGTGGTTGCAGTGCTTGATGCCAATCCACCCAATAAACCACTGATGCCAAGGCCTTTCTTTGGACCAACAACCTTGACAAGGACATAACCCAAGAAATTGATCCCAGAAATGAAGATGACCATTTCCCAGATTTTGGCTGGATTCAAGACATTAAAAGGTGCAGGGCCAAATGTCCTGTTTGGCAAAATCGGGAGAACGATAGCTGTGATTACCGCGAATTGGAGTGTTGCGAAAACATCTTCCCGGGTAATTACTCTGACAAATTGGCGGAGCTCTCCTTTTACTGCAAGCAGGACAGTGGTCACTACACCCATTGCCGCGGCGAGTTCAATAGAATGGATATAACAAACAGCCCCGATCAGAATTGTGATCAAGGCCGCAACTTCGGAGGTAAGGCCAATTTCCTCCCGTTCAGTTGCGGTTACATAATAGGCTACGATGACCATCACCCCCATCATTCCAGTGATACTGATCAATATCCAGATTGAATCCAGGGTTTCCGCAAGGAATGCTGCTGTTGCGCCAACCAGGCTCATTAATGCAAACGTTCGTGCTCCAGCGAATAATCCAGTGCCTTTGCTAGAACCATGGGCATATTCTCGCTGCATCCCAATCAAAACACCAATTAGCAGTGCCGCTCCAAAACGCAAGAAAAGAGTTTGATTAATCATTATGTTTATTCAACCCACGAGTGGAATGCAAATGACAAATCGCTACAGCTAAGGCATCTGCAGCGTCATCTGGCTGGGGAACTTCCTTCAAATTCAATAACAGTTTTACCATTTGTTGAACTTGCTTCTTATCGGCTTTTCCATAACCAACAACTGCTTGTTTAATGGCCAAAGGAGTATATTCACCAATCTGCAATCCCGCTTCCGCTATAGCAACAAGGGCTGCTCCCCGTCCCTGACCCACATTAATTGCAGTTTTGACATTTTTTTGAAAGAATATTTTTTCAACTGCACAACAATCTGGATCGTTATCGTTTATGATCGCCGATAAAGATCGATAGAGATGGAGCAGGCGCTGGGGCTCATCCCAATCACTTGCGGTAGTGATCACACCGTGGGCTAACCAGACCAGATCGCCATTCCCGGTTTCTTCAATTAGACCATACCCGGTAATTGCTGTTCCTGGATCTATCCCGATCACCACTCTGGATGTTGGCATTAAGCTATTCCAGCCCTTCCAGGGCTTCATCACTGATCTTCAGATTAGAGTAGACTTCCTGAACATCATCCAGTTCTTCGAGTGTATCAATTACTTTCATAACCTGAACAGTGCTTTCAAGGTCCAGTTCAACTTCCTGATTGGGATCCATTCTCAAACCCGAAGCCTCAGGAGTTATTGAGGCTGCTTTTAACTTATCGAAAATTGTCTTAAAAACCTCAACCTGGCCAATGATCTCATAATATTCATCTTCTTCAATAACATCATCCGCCCCACCCTCAGCTGCAATTTCGAATAAGTCATCGAAGGAAATATCACCGCCAGGAATATTAAAATAGGATTTTCGTGTGAATTGCCAGGAAACCGAGCCTTCCTGTCCCATGCTTCCACCATGCTTGGTGAGCACGTGCCTGATATCCGCGACAGTTCGATTCCGATTATCAGTGATGCAGTTCAGGATCACTGCAACACCGTGTGGTGCATAGCCTTCGTAATGGATCTTTTCCATACTGGCTGCATCTTTATCCTCACCAGTGCCGCGCTTGATCGCCCTATCGATATTTGAACTGGGCATATTGGCTGATTTTGCTCGATCGACCGCAAGGCGCAAACCAAAATTGGATTCAGGATCGCCACCACCTTCCCTGGCCGCGATCTGGATCTCTTTGGCCAGCTTCGTATAAGCTGCACCGCGCCTGGCATCAGTCTGCGCTTTTTTGTGTTTAATGGTTGACCATTTTGAATGTCCTGACATTAGAATCCTCCAAAAAAAGGGTATATAAGTGCTGTACTGTTCTCCAGAATACTACGTTACAACTGGCTCCAGAGCTGGTCGTATTATAACATCTGGCTGCAACAAGGAAATAAAAAAAATCAGCTTCTTTGATCAAGGCGAACCAAGCCCAGGCTTCTCGCATACTCGACAATTTCCTGGTATTCAGAACTGGTGATCCTCCTATTTATTTCTGTTTTAAGGTAAGCCAGGTGAGCAGGATTGTATTGGTCCATGATGTTCAAATATGTATTCCGTGATATTTTTATGGCGACAAACTCTAAAATCTCTTTTGATCCGGCTATATCATTCGGAAGAACGAGGTGGCGGATCAATAATCCTCTCTTTCCTATTCCTGTTCCTGAGATCCTCAAGTCTCCTACCTGATGATGCATTTCCAAAACAGCTGCCTGGTTCACTTCTGGATAAAGGGGAATACCGGAAAATTCCTGCCCAGTTCCCGCATCACTGTATTTCATATCGGGCATATAAATATCTACAAAACCGTCCAGTTTCTGCAAAGTATCTACAGCATCATACCCACCACTATTATAGACAACAGGCAGATCTAATCCTTGTCCAGCTGCCAGATAGATCGCCTCAGCGATCTGGGGAACAACGTGTGAAGGTGATACCAGGTTGATATTATGGCAACCCATCCCCTGTATATCCAGCATCAACTGCGCCAGATCCATATTCGTGAGCTCTTCCCCGGTGATTTCCTGGCTGATTTCTGCGTTCTGACAGTAAAGGCAATTCAGGTTACATCCACTGAAGAAAATGGTTCCCGATCCTTTAGTACCCCGCAGCGGATCTTCTTCCCCATGATGAGGACCAAACCAGCTGACCCAGACTCTTTCACCTACCCCACAAAATCCAATTTCTCCTGCCATCCGATCCACTCCGCAGTTTCGAGGGCAAATATCACACCTGGATAGCCGCCGCATCAGGGCAGCAGCCCTATTTTCCAGTACTCCTGTGTTTAAATATTTTTGATAAATGGAAACAGACAATGGGAGCCTCACTTGATCTTATCTGATTATAACGGGGAATTAAAATGAAACACAAGTCATCACAAATAAAGAATACCTTGCTTGTCATTCCTGGTACTCTTCGATAGAATTTGGTTTGGAGGTGTGGATTGACATCCATTACGCGGAAAAACTTTCTAAAATTATCTTTATTAGGATTGGTGGGTGCCGGGTTTAAACCAGGACACTCTCTACCTGGAAGCAAAATGACCCGGGGCATCATCGGCAGGATCGCTGCTGATGATAAGGTCATTCACATCTATAAGGAACCGGATTACGACAGTGAGATCGTCCGCAAGACCAGCTTTGATGAACTTCTTCACCTCTACTATGAGTTAGAAATTCAGGATGGCGACCATCCTTTAGCCTATTGGTATCGGGTTTGGGGAGGTTATCTTCCAGGTTCATATGTCCAACACACTCGCTACCGCCTCAATAAACCTGCTGACGAGATCTTTGAATGCGGTAATTTGGCAGAGATCACAGTTCCCTACACTGAAGCCTATAAATTCAATGAATACCAGGGTTGGAAGAAGAAGTACAGGTTGTATTACGAAACCACTCACTGGATCACTGGCATAAAACCCGGTCCAGACGGAAAACCCTGGTACGAACTTACCTCACAGTTGGCAATCAATCAAGTTTATTATGTGCGCCGCGAGCATGTGCGCCTGGTACAGGATATTGAATACCTGCCAACCAGTATCCACGTCCCCCCAGAGCAAAAACGCATCCTGGTCTCTCTCAAAGACCAAACTCTATCAGCATTTGAAAACGACAAGCTGGTATTCAAGACATTAATCTCCTCAGGCTTGGGTCAGAAAGAAGTCTCATTAAAGAATCCCAAAGCAACAGCAACCCCCAGGGGATTTTTCAATGTAACTTCAAAATATCCTTCCAAACACATGGGGGATTTGATCGCTACCGGCGCACCGGGCAGTTATACATTGCCTGGAGTGCCCTGGGCTACATTTTTCATTTTCGACACAGGTGTCGCATTCCACGGGACCTACTGGCATAATAATTTCGGGAATCCGATGAGCCACGGCTGCATCAATATGAGGAATAGCGATGCAAAGTGGGTTTTCCGGTGGGTCAATCCTGCCTACGATCCGCCCTATAAAAATCATTGCGATTGGTACAATACCGGCCACGGAACAAGGATCGTCATCGAGTGAGAAAATGCCGGAAAACCAATCTGTGTTAAAATGAGCCCATGAGCGGAAAGACGATAACCAAGAACAAAAAGGCTTATTTTAACTACCATATACTGGATACCTATGAGGCAGGTCTTGTACTGCAGGGATCCGAGATCAAGTCTATACGCAACCATCAAATCAGCATTGATCAGGCATATGTTCACGTAGATGGTGAAGAGGCCTGGTTGGTCGATGCCTATATCCATCCCTACGAACAGGCCAGCGCTTTCAACCACAACCCCAATCGGCGTAGAAAACTCCTTCTCCATAAAAAAGAGATCCTCGATATGTGGGATAAAGTACGCATCAAGGGGCATACTATCGTTCCTTTACGCGTTTATTTGTCGAACGGGAAAGCTAAAATAGAGATTGCCGTGGCAAAAGGCAAGAAGCTCCATGATAAAAGGAAAGATATCGCGGAACGAGATGCGGAACGAGATAAGCAAAGAGATCTCCGGCAAATTGGCTTATAAATTCACTATCCTATCTAGCCCTGGATAAAAAATGAGTTTTCCTTCAACTATCGCCGGAATAAATCAGCTTCCCGCTGATCAAAAAAGGGAGACTTACTCCCAGATCATCCCTCCTGGATTGATATCGCAATATCAAATCGGACCAGATCTAAAAGACGCCCAAGGACGGGATCTTTTTATCATGAACTGCCCTTCCGATTCTACAAGTGCCGAACTTGCGCTCTACCATGAAGCAGAAGCCGAAGATCCGGTGCTGTTCGGGCATATCACTGATACTATCCACGGACAGATCCACATCTTACTGTATGGAATGAATGACGTTCTGACTCCTCGCTTCGATGTTGATCGCCTCCCCGATGGCACAAAAACCAGCTTTGGAACCAATCATAGAAATTTGGAAGCTGAACAGAAAGCCCTCGAAGCGGGTTTAGCTCCAGGGCAGATCTATCGCGGTCCTCATTTATTCAAGGAATCATTACGTCAATTTGAAAGCTTTGCCGCCTGTATGGGCCAGGATCTTTTTTTTGTGGAACCTCTTTTTTACCACGTAGCAATTATCTTTGAAAAATACAACTTTCATTATCAGACTGGCAAAAGATTTATGGCCAGGATCGAGGATGGATTCTCTGAAGGGGGTGATCTGCTTCCCTTACTGGATAACAGCACTCCATTCCGTTCACCCAAGGCAGCAAAACAGATCCGCCTAAGATCCTGGGCCGTGCACGATAATATCCTCGGGGAACCGTTTACAAACGTTACCATGTATAAATACGTTGAAAAAGAAACAATGCCCTGCCAGGACTATACCTTCGATTGGTAACAAAACCCGCAGGCTAAAAGGTCGAACACTATGATCCAGATAGATGGAAATACACTCACCATTAATGAAATTCACAGAGCCGCTGTAGATTATGAGAAGGTATCCCTATCTTCCGAGATCATCCAGAAGATCAAGGAATCCCGCAGCTGGGTTGAGGGGATAATTAACAGAGGTGAACCTGTCTATGGAATTAACACCGGTTATGGCATCTTCGCTGATAAACAGATCTCTACAGAAGAAACTCGCCTGTTGAACCGCAACCTGATCTTAAGCCATGCAGTTGGAACAGGATACCCATTACCGACTGAAGTAGTCCGAGCAGCAATATTGATCCGGGCAAATACACTGGCAAAAGGATTTTCCGGGGTCAGGTTGATATTGATAGAAACTTTGCTTGAGATGCTCAATAAAGGAGTACATCCGGTCATTCCTTCCCAGGGATCACTCGGATCATCAGGAGATCTGGCGCCGCTTTCCCATTTAGGATTGGTGATCACCACTGACAGTCAAGACCTGGAAGAACACTCAGGTACAGCGGAATACAAAGGGACTATCAAGAGCGGTAAGAAAGCAATGAAAGAAGCTGGAATTCCCAGGATCATCCTTGAAGCCAAAGAAGGTATTGCTTTGAATAATGGTGCAACCTTCTCTGCAGCCATCGCCTCCCTGGCATGTTTCGATGCAGGGAATTTGCTGGAAATCTCGGATATCGCTCTGTCGATGAGTCTGGAAGCATTATTGGGAACATCAGCTGCTTTCGACCCGCGCATCCACAACTCTCGACAGCATCCAGGCCAAATTTCAACGGCTGAACAGGTCCTGCGGCTTACAAAGAAAAGCTCTCTGCTGGATTCGACAGATCGGGTCCAGGATGCATATTCCCTCCGCTGCGCACCACAGGTTCATGGCCCTTCCAAAGAAACCCTTGAATTTACTTCTAAAGTCATCAGCCGCGAAATCAATGCGGCCACTGATAATCCCTTGTTATTTGCCGCTGGTGAAGCGATCTCAGGAGGAAACTTCCACGGAGAACCAGTAGGTATGGTAATGGATTTTCTAGCAATCGCGATGACTGAGATTGCTGGAATTTCTGAAAGACGGGTGTACAGGCTAACTGATGGCCGGTTGAACGAAAACCTCCCCGCCATGCTGGTAGATAACCAGAGGGATGAAGGTTTGAATTCGGGCATGATGATGCCCCAATACACCGCAGCATCCCTTGTCCTTGAAAACCGATCCCTGGCAACTCCAGATTCCATCAATTCTCTGCCTACTTCCGCTGCCCAGGAAGATCACAACGCCAATGCAATGACCGCGGCCAGAAACGCGTATCAGGTCATTAAGAATACACGCCATGTTCTGGCAATAGAGCTTTATACTGCCGCCAGGGCTCTGGATCTTCGAATGAGAGATAATCCCGAAAGATCACCCGGTATTGGGACCAAAACGGCTCATCAGGCAATTCGAAAAACAGTCCCCTACCAGCCGGGAGATACGTTATGGGGCCCCGAGATCGATCAGGTCAGAGAGCTGATCACAAATAACCATTTCCTAGTAGAAATCAAACAAGCACTCGATCAAGCTTGACCTTGATCGAAACTGGAGGAGGATTCTGTGGAAAAATGCCCATTCTGCAATATCCTTTCAGGAAACTTGGAAGGGACAGTGGTCTACCAGGATGATATCTGCACTGCTATCCTGGATATCCAGCCTATCAATCCTGGTCATTTATTAGTAATACCCAATCAGCACATTCCGGACCTGGCCGGCTTGCACCCGGATATCGGAAAACACCTTTTCGCAGTGGGTCAAAAAATAGCGGCTGCCTTGCGTCAAAGCAGCGTTCAGTGCGAAGGAGTAAATCTGTTTCTGGCTGATGGGAAAGCAGCCATGCAGGATGTGTTCCACGTACACCTTCATGTCATCCCGCGTTTTGAAGGAGATGGTTTTGGCTTCACTTTCAGCCCCAGGTATGCTGAACTTCCTACTCGGGATGAACTTGATAATATTGGATATTTTTTGAAGGAAGCAATAAAAGTAGTCGATAGATTAGAAGAACTAGACCAGACCTAATTTAACCATGACCACACTGGAAAACCCCAATCATAAATTGCTCTCGACCGCTATCCTGGTTGCAGTCTTTTACGTAGCTGCCCAGATGATGGCGGATATTGGCAGCTTACGGATCGTTATGGTTGCCGGTTTGTCGGTTGACGCAGGTACATTCATCTACCCCCTGACGTTCACTCTGAGGGACATGGTCCACAAGGTCGCAGGGATCAAGGTAGCCCGTTTGTTAATCCTTGCTGCGGCTGGCATCAATCTTGTGATGGCACTCTTCTTTAATATAACGGCTATCCTACCACCTGACCTCGCTGTAGGACCACAATCCGAATTTGCTATTGTGCTTGCTCCAGTTTGGCGCATCGTTATCGCATCGATCATCGCTGAAGTGATAGGAGAATTGATCGATACGGAAGGGTACCGGTTCTGGGTGGAAAGGGTAACAAAAAAACATCAATGGGCCAGAGTATTGGTCAGCAACACCCTCAGCATTCCTGTTGACAGTTTTTTATTCAGCTTTCTCGCATTCTGGGGAAGCATGCCAACACCAATAGTTATATCAATATTCATCAGTAATATGATCATTAAAGGATTAACCACCCTGATCAGCATTCCTGGGATTTATCTTGTCCCTGAGAGATCCTGAACTGTAACATTTCTTAGAAGACTATCGTTTAAAATATAGTTATTCAGCCATAACCCATTATTTTATCGAGGAAGATCATGAAAAAACGATATCTTTTCAAATTAGCCCTCATCCTATTGGTTATTCTCCTCAGCGCCTGCAATATGCCTACCAATTCCCCCTCGCCTGCCGAACAAACAGCGATCATTGATAAGTCAGTGGCCGAGACGGTAGCAGCTGGAATTGATGGGGAAAACCAGGGGGATGATCCTGAAATAACTGAAACTGTCGATCCCGGCGCAGGTGATCCTGCCACAGCTACCCCCACCATCACTCTTGAACCGGACACACCGACACCTTCAATCACAGCAATCCCCTGCAATCTAGGCAGATTCATAACAGATGTCACAGTACCGGACGGAACACAATATGAACCAGGTGATGTCTTTACAAAAACCTGGCGGATCAAGAACACCGGTTCATGCGCCTGGACATCCGGTTACGATATCATATTTTCAGGAGGAGATGCGCTGGGAGCGCCCAGCGCAGTCCAGATCACAAATGGGACGGTTAACCCGGGCCAGAGTGTGGATGTATCAGTAGACCTGACTGCGCCGGCTGCAGAAGGAACATACCGTGGAAATTGGCAGCTGCGTGATCCATCAGATGTGATATTTGGAATTGAGAACAGCTCGAGCGGATTATTCTGGGTAGAGATAGAAGTCAAAGAGCCAGCCCCAGTGCAAAAGACCGTAGAAATAAACTTCGCCAGCCAAGGCATGGTAGAAGACGGAGTTGATGTACGCACAAATGCCAATAATGCAGGTGATACCAATGTTAATGCTGGCCTGCAGGGGTTTATCACTTTTAATGTCAGCGGAATTCCTGATGGATCAACGATCATCTCTGCAAGACTCGTAAAAACAGATCACGATGTCATTGGTGATCCTTTTGGTAAGTTAGGATGTATGCGGGGATATGTGCATAATTACGGCTCTGTTGGATTTGAAGACTTTGCTCCAACGGGAGGTACTGGTTCGATTGTCAAATTTTGCTCTGAAGCAGATTTAGCAGTAAAGAGCATACAAAAATTGAACAGCTCTGGTATCGCAGGTTTCGAGAATTCTCTGGGAAGCAATAAATTCCAAATTCGGATCCAATTCAACGATATGCATACAAACGGTGATGGCATTGCTGATGTGCTCCGGGCTGAGTTCAAGATCATTATCACTTATCAAGAACCTTAACAATAAAACCTTGAATAAAAAGACACCTCCCGGAATATACACTGGGTGTGTCCTTTTATACTTTCTTTGTCTGCATAACTTTAGTTAAAAAAACCCGCACTATGCGAACAAATCCTCTTTTAGTACCATCTGATCAGGTTCCGGATATGCCTGCATAAATTGATCTGCGGATCTTGCTCCAAGCAGCCATGACAGCCAGCGAACGAATCCGCGAGTTAACCCATGACCTCCCTGGCTGGCGTGGCAAGCAGAGGCTGCAGCTTTTTTATCATTGAATTCTGAATAATTGATCCTGGCATGAACTGGGAATTCATCCCCAGCCATCTGAGTTAAGTCAATATCCTTATTCTTGCCATATTTGCTAGGGTCTTTTCCTAGCAATTTTAATAACCGAACATTGAATCGGATGAAATAGCGCGGGATGGTGTGATAATAAAGCCGGGCTGGCTGATATGGTGGATAGGTTGACTCGTAGGACTGATCTCCTGCCAGAGAAAATCCTTTGGTTGCCGCCTCATGTATGAAAATGTGGTCTGGATGCCTATACCCCCCGATAGGATCGAAAGTTAACACTACCTGGGGTTGGATATCGCGAATGATATCTGCAATCTCACCCGCCACCTGATCCAAAGGAGCGTTGATCAATGCCCTGGGATTTTTATTGTCCACCGATCCAGTCATGCCGGAATCCCTGTATTCCAGCATTCTGACTGACTCAATACCCAGCTCTTTTACAGCGCAATTAAGTTCATTTTCTCTGAGTTCAGCGATGGATGCATAATCTTCCAGGTATTCCGGATCCACTTCACCAGCCTCTCCCCGTGTGGCGCATATCAAATACACCTCAACACCATTGGCTGCATATTTTGCCAGCGTTCCCCCCATACCAAACGATTCATCATCCGGATGCGCCAATACTGATAATATTTTCCTTTTCACAAATTATTCTCCCAATAGTTATAAAAGCCAGGATGGATTATAACAACTACCCCTCAGCTCTAATGGCAATCTTTGACCTTCTTACAAAGATATAATCAAATAGATATCCCGCATTTTGACAAATATCACTTTCTTCTAAAAAAAATGTAAATAACCCCCAAAGAACAGTTGACACTTTCCCCATTCCTGCTACAATGCAGAAAACACATTTACTATTTTCAAATACGGGAAGAATATGGAAAACACGGAAAACATCATTTTGACACCTGAAGCAGCAATTGCAATCAAATCGCTGATGAAGGAACAAGACCTGGAAGGAAAATCCCTGCGTGTATTTATCGCCGGGGTTGGTTGAGGAGGCCCCCAGTACGGCATGTCACTGGATGACAAGGTCAGCGATAGCGACCAGGTTTATACCAGTCATGGCGTGAAGGTCATCGTTGATGATCAAACCCTGGCTTACTTGCAAAAAGCAATCATTAAATTCGTAGAAGAGAATGGACGAAGTGGTTTCCAAATAGAACAAACCGCACCAAGCACAGTTCCTTCGGGCTGTGCCGGCTGTGACCCCTCCACGGGCTGTGGATAGCCAAGACAAGAAATAACATAAAAGGCCAGGCATTTATTCATGCCAGGCCTTTTTTTTTAATAGCTATTAGTTCAGGACCGTCGCAAGAAAGAAACGATTAATCCAAAAATCCCTACAGACACCAAGCCCAGGATGATGAATCCATTTGGAAGGCCACCTGTTCCACTGGTATCAGCAGCGCTCTCATATGTTGGTATGACCAGAGGAGGTGGAGGTGTATAGGTTGGCTTTCTGGTCGGTGGAATCTCTGAAATGAACTGCGAAGCCAAAGTTGGATCAATAGTTGGAGTAGTCTCTGGGGTTGGCGTGGGTGGTTTTGGAACTATAGGGAGATCGCCAAAGACACGCACATATGGCGCATATACCCAGGCAACTCCCTCCGGAACGCCGGGATAAGCGATCTTTACCCAGGTCCCGCCTACAGTCGTTGCCAGGGCGGGGACTTCCTGGCGGTTAATAAGAACCCCCACCTTCGGATAGAAGACATCTGGACCGGATCGAACATTGATCTGGTCTTCGGGATCAGAAAATACAATTGCAATCGGCCCTTTGGGAGTGCCTGTTACTGTGGGGATTGAAACAGTTGGCTGCTGATATGAATCGGAGGCCTTAACCTGATTTGTGCCAGCAACAAATAAAATCAATGCCAGAATGATAAAAGCAGCTGAAACGAAGATTGGTAATTTCTTTATCATATCTAGATCCTAAGCGCTTCAGATCAAGTTTTCATTTTTTCCAATGCAGAAATTACAAATGGGTATAAGAATTCTTCATCTCTGCTTTTTTTCCTGTCACTGCCGCCACCAGGTCTGGTCCTCGTCTTTTCAACTCGTTGAACCAAATTATGGAGAGTAGGTCTTGAACTCAAATACCCCACTTCGCCACAGAAAAAAACTGCTTGCTGCCGCAGTGAAACCGTTAATTTCCGATCGTTCACTATACCACTCAAACCAACCCCTGCATAGGAACTCAATTTCAGGATATTACAGACCGCTTTCTCTGCAGAGATATAACTTTCTGCAACTTCCAATATCCTGATCAACTGGTCTTTTTCCAGGAGATCTAGGGCTGCCTTTGCAGAGATCAGCGCCTGATCTGATAGATGCTCCCCAGGGATTTCGTAATCCACCAGTTGTCCGAGCAGCTGGATTAAATGATAACGGATCTCTAGGTCTGGCTCGTTGATCCTGGAAACCAACAGATATGCGATCAAAGGAGATTCGCTGAATCCATCGATTTCCTTAATTTCATTGAGAGAGTTTTCCCTGATATCTGGATCAGTAGATATCAAACTTTCTGCAGCTTCCCAAAGATCCTTGTCGAGCTGAAAATCGGCCTCCTGCTGATGATTATCCATTCCAAAACACAACCAAGTTACGAGCTACAATCCTTTCTCAAATCAGGATTGGAACTCCTGCATACGATCATAGATAGAATCCAGCAGTGAGGTAAAAGCGACTGCGAAAGCCTTGACACCCTCAGATTCCAAGTCTGCAGCTACATCCTCCATGTTAATTCCTGCTTCAGCCAGATCCTTAAATACATTTTTGGCGTTATTAATATCTTTGTCTATGGATTGCTCTACTTTTCCGTGATCAAAGAACGCTACCAGGGTTTTAGGGGGAACAGTATTAACTGTGTCGGGTCCGATCAATCCATCGACATATAAGGTATCCGGATATTGAGGGTTCTTGGTACTTGTTGATGCCCAAAGTGCTCGTTGTTTATTTGCCCCTGATCCTCTCAGCTCGCCAAATCGGTTGGCCTGATCGCCAAAATTCTCTTCATAAGCCTCAAAAGCCAGCTTCCCACTGGCCAGGGCAGCTTTTCCGAATAATCCTTTTACATGATCCTTCTCACCATCTGCTGTCTTATCCAGGATTTCTTCCAATTGGCTGTCAACTTTCGCATCGATCCTTGAGATGAAAAATGAAGCCACTGACGAGACCCCATCAATTTTCTCACCTTCCTGAATCCGCTTTTCCAAACCGGCCAGGTAGGCTTCCATCACTGCCTGATAGCGGGATAAGCTGAAAATCAAGGTGACATTTACGTTGATTCCCGCAGCAATCACTTCTGTGACTGCTGGCAATCCTTCCAGGGTAGCCGGAATTTTTATCATCAAGTTCGGACGATCAACCATCTTCCATAGTTTTTTAGCATCTGAGATGGTTCGATCAGTTTCATGTGCCAGGAAGGGGCTCACCTCTAAACTCACATAACCATCCCCGCCTTTCGTCTCCTGATAAAGCGGGAGAAATAAATCAGCTGCTCGTTGAATATCACGAACAGCTAATTGCTCATAAATATCTTCCTTAGTTACACCCTTCCGGGTAAGAGATTCAATTTCCTTATCATACTCATTTGAATTGCTGATCGCATTATTGAAGATGCTCGGGTTAGAAGTTATCCCACGGATCTCGCCCCGCTCTATCATTCCTGCTAGGGTACCGTCATCCAGGAGTTTCCTCTCAATATTGTCGTACCAAATTGATTGCCCGATTGTTTTCAGTTCATTGATAATATCTGTCATTTCAACAATTCCTCTTCTTCAATCTTCCTTACTTTAGTTACTCGCCTGAGATGCCTTTCATTACCTGGATCGCTACCGCTGAAGCTGGCTTCCAGAAAAGCCTTTACTAAAACCTTTCCCAATTCCGATCCCACAATTCGCCCTCCCAAGCAGAGAACATTCATATTATCATGCTCAACTCCCTGACTGGCGCTGTAACTATCGTGGCAGGTAGCAGCGTAAACACCTTTCATTTTATTGGCGGTAATGCAAACACCGACCCCTGATCCACATACCAGTATTCCTTTTTCAACTTCCTTTTCCTGAAGAGATTTTCCGACTTCCAGTACAAAATCCGGATAATCAACACTCTCTTCAGAGTCAGTACCATAATCTACTAGTTCATAACCAAGCTCTTGAATATATTCAACGAGAACTTGTTTAAGCTCAAATCCCCCATGATCACTGCCAATGGCTATACGCATTATTCCACACTCCTCAGGAGTCCTTCTGTCAGCTTAATTACATTCTCAACTGTAAATCCAAATTCCTCGAATATTTTACCAGCAGGAGCTGATGCACCATATCCATCCACTGCCAGAATCTTTCCCTGATCCCCTACCCATTTTCTCCAGCCTTGAGAAATGCCGGCCTCTACAGCAACCCTTTTCTGGATCCGCTGTGGAAGAATCTGGTCCCGATATGACTGATCCTGTTCTTCGAAAAGCTCCCAACTTGGGAATGAAACCAAACGCAGGTTTAAACCTTCTGCCGCTAACCTCTCACCTGCTTTTACTATCAGATCAACTTCGGATCCAGAAGCCATCAATATCACTTCTGGCTCCAAATCACCCAGGTCTGCCAGGACGTAAGCACCATATTTCAATCCTTCAGCGCTGCTGTAAATATCCCGATTCAGTGTAGGAAGGGCCTGCCTGGTCAATGCCAGGGCTGTTGGTCCATTCCTGCGTTGGATCGCATATGCCCATGCCTGGGCGGTTTCATTCGCATCTGAAGGTCGGAGTACTACTAATTCCGGGATCGCTCGTATTGCTGCCAAATGTTCAACTGGTTGATGCGTTGGCCCATCCTCTCCAACTCCGATACTGTCATGAGTAAAAATCCATATGCTTGGAATTTTAGACAAAGCGGAAATACGGACAGCCGGCCGCATATAATCAGAGAAGACCAGGAAGGTACCCCCATACGGAATCACTCCTCCATGAAGGGCCATACCATTGACAATCGACCCCATCCCATTTTCCCGCACGCCAAAATGGAAATTCCTGCCAGAATAGTCATCCGCCTGGAACGCGGGAGAACCATCTATCCAGGTTTTATTTGATGGTGCCAGATCAGCAGATCCACCAACCAGTTCTGGAATTTGCCCAGCCAAGCTATTGATCACTTTTCCAGAAGCGGCCCGGGAAGCCATTCCTTTTGGATCCGCCTGATATTCTGGCACATCCCATTTTTTAGGCAATTCTCCATTGAGAATCCGTCTCAAAGTGGATGCCTCAGCCGGATAATCCTTTTCGTAGGAGCTGAACATTTCATCCCAGCTGCTTTCTAATGAACTGCCGTCAGCTAGCGCTGAACGGAAGTGTTCCTGAACCTCATCCGGGATCAAAAACCTGGGTTCTACTGGCCAGCCCAAATTCTTCTTCGCAGCATCCAATTCGGCATCCCCGGGAGGAGATCCATGTGCAGAAGATGTGTCTTGTTTATTCGGCATACCAAAACCAATGTGAGTGCGGCAAATGATCAATGATGGCCGCGGATCAATTTTGGCTGCACCAATCGCTTTGCTTACTTCGTCAATATCATTGCCATCTGGAATATCAATTACCTGCCAACCATAAGCTTCAAAACGAGCTTTCCGATCCTCAGAAAAAGCGATATCTGTTGAGCCATCGATAGTGATCCGGTTGTCATCATACAGATAGATCAGTTTTCCTAATTTCAAATGCCCTGCCAGCGAAGCAGCTTCAGCGCTTACACCTTCCATTAAATCGCCATCAGTAACCACGCCGTACGTATAATGATCAATGATCGGATAATCGGGCTTGTTATAAATCGATGCCAGGTGAGCCTCTGCGATCGCAAAACCAACTCCATTGGCAAATCCCTGGCCCAGCGGCCCCGTGGTTGTTTCTACACCTGGTGTATGACCGTATTCTGGATGCCCTGGAGTAAGGCTTTTCCATTGACGGAACTTTTTAATCTCTTCCAATGACAGATCGTAACCGGTCAAATGTAGCAGGGCATATAACAACATCGAACCATGCCCGCCGGATAATATGAATCTATCTCGATCTGGCCAGGCTGGATTACGGGGATTATGTTTTAGATGCCCCATCCAAAGCGCATAGGTCATCGCAGCTGTTCCCATCGGGAGTCCGGGATGTCCTGAATTTGCTTTCTGTATTGCATCAGCTGCTAAAAAACGTATCGTGTTTACAGCTTTAGTATCAATTTCTTTATTACCAATCACAGGTTTCAACTCCTCAAATATTGAATTTTTCTGTTCCAATTCTACCGTAATCCTGTCCTGAGTAGACGTTTTATCGGTTTTGATTATTTCCTTTCCAAAATATTACCTTACCTATCTCTTAAATGACCAATATTGTCACATCACATTTTCTTTACGTCTCAATTCTTTCGTCATTTTTATATTTCAATATTCAATAATTTCAATGACTTTTTTACTAATTTCTCATCTATTGTGATTTTAATCACTATATAGAAATTTAACGATTCACTATACTAAACAGGACTTTCATATTAGTTTCACAAAATCAGACATTTTCCAATTAAATATTCAAGTACATCTCATCTATTATTGAGTTTTGAGGAGGCTGGTATGACCGATACTCTCACGTCTCGCCCCCCCACCTTGATTGATAAGATTATCGCAGAAACACCTGGAAAGGCAAGTAATCTATATGCCTGTCTCCAGTGTGGCACCTGTTCTGGATCCTGCCCTTCCGGACCAGATATGGACCACAGTCCGCGGACCATTTTTGCGATGATCGATTCAGGGTTGGAAGATCAGGTGCTGATGAGCAACACCCCCTGGTACTGCGTTTCATGCTATTACTGCATGGTCCGCTGCCCCCAGGAAATTCCAATCACAGACATCATGTACACATTGAAGCGCATGGCAATTGAGGCAGGGTATTTCAGAGAAGTCGATCAAGATAAGGCTCCTGAATTCTCCGAGACCTTTATGGACCTGGTTGAAAATAATGGGCGTAGTTTTGAATTGGGCGTAGTGATGAGACATCATTTGCGATACCACCCGTTGAGCGCTGTCAAACTTGCTACTGGAATGGGTTTGAAAATGATCACGAAAGGCCGGATGGATTTTACGCCTACTAAGATCAAAAATCTACCCCAATTAAAAGCCATCCTTAAGAAAGCAAAAGAACTGGGAGGTGCAGCATGAAATATGGATATTATCCTGGCTGCTCAATGGAAAAGAACGCCCGGTCTTACCACACCTCGACAATGGCCGTAGCCAAACCGCTGGGCATCGAATTCATCGAAGTCGATGACTGGAACTGCTGCGGCGCAACAGAATATATCGCCATAAATAAAATCCCCGCCTATGCACTAGTATCCAGGAACCTCGCTCTGGCAGCTGACCAGAATGACAGCGAAAACCTGGTCGCTCCCTGCAGCGCATGCTTCCTGAACCTCAAGAAAGTCGATCATTATCTTCAGGAAAATACTGAGCTGAAAGAAAAGGTTGACATTGCCCTGGATGCTGGTGGATTAAGTTATGAGCCCGGCACGATCAATGTCCAGCACCTTCTGGAAACACTCTCGGTCGATATCGGTCTTGATGCCATCAAAGCCCAGGTAAAAAAACCTCTTTATAATCTGCGGGTTGCTCCATACTACGGCTGCCTGGTGCCACGCCCAGCGACAATGGGGAGCTTCGATGATCCTGAACACCCCACCTCAATGGACAAGATACTGGAAGTTCTAGGTGCAACAGTGATCGATTATCCCCTGAAAGCCCAATGCTGCGGCGGACACATGACACAGATCAGTGAAAATACTGCATTAGAGCTGATTCGGAGGTTGTTGAAAAACGCCCAGGATTCTGAGGCTGATATGATCGCCACACTGTGCCCGATGTGCCAGTTGAATTTGGACGCTTACCAGGACGCAGTCAACGCCCACTTTGGCACCAAATTCAAGATTCCTATCGTCTATTTCACCCAATTGATGGGTTTGGCCTTTGACCTCCCGGAAAACGAGCTTGGTTTTGGTAAAGAGATCGTATCTGCCAAGCCAGCCCTGGCCAAAATCACAGAGCAAGCACCCAAGCCAAAACGGACCCGTGAACGGGGTAAAAAGAACGTTGGCTTACCAATGCCAATTATGGCGGAGGAGGGATAATCCATGACTGATATGAAAAAATCCCCCACAGAACAGGAAAGAGTTGGTGTATATGTCTGCCATTGCGGTTCCAATATCGCCGGGACAATTGATGTTGATGAAGTCGCAAAGTTTGCAGAGAAGAATCCCAACGTGGTTGTCTCGCGCAATTATGAATTCATGTGCTCAAGCACTGGCCAGGAACTGATCGAAAATGATATCAAGGAACAAGGCCTGTCCAGGATCGTAGTTGCCTCTTGCTCACCCCACATGCATGAAAAAACCTTTCGCGAAGCCACAGAACGAGGAGGATTGAATCCATTCCTTTACGAAATGGCAAATATCCGCGAGCACGGCTCCTGGGCAACCAATGACAAGGAAGCAGCCACAATAAAAGCCAAAGCATTGGTCAATGGCGCAATTGAGCGAGTGGTTCATCATGCTCCCCTTGAGAAGATCCCAGTTTCAATCAATCCCAATACACTGATCGTTGGCGGCGGTATTGCCGGCATCACAGCTGCTCTCGAACTTGCAGAAGCGGGCCATCATGTATATCTGGTTGAAAGGGATGGCACGATTGGCGGTCACATGGCCCAGATCGATAAAACCTTCCCGACTCTGGACTGCTCCGCCTGTATATTGACCCCCAAGATGGTTGACGTAGGACAAAACGACAACATCACCCTGTTGACATATAGCGAAGTAGAAAGTGTCGAAGGCTATATTGGCAATTTCAATATCACTGTTCGCAAAAAGGCTCGCTGCGTTATCGAGGACCTGTGCACCTCATGCGGTGATTGCGAAGAGAAATGCCCCCAGAAAGTTGTCGATAATGATTACGGCGCAGGGATCAGCACTCGCAAAGCCATTTACAGGTCCTTCCCCCAGGCAGTACCTGGGTATCCAGTTCTCGATAAGGAGAACTGCACTTATTTCCAGACTGGAAAATGCAAGATCTGTGAACAGGTCTGTCCAACCCATGCTATTGATTATGAGCAGAAAGATGAAATGCTCAACTTCGACGTGGGTAATATCATCCTGGCAACCGGATATGATCTTTTCGATGCCAGAAAGATTCCTCAGTATGGCTACGGCCGACTGCCCAATGTGTTCTCAAGCATGGAATTTGAGCGCATGGTCAATGCTTCAGGACCTACCAGCGGACATATTGTTCTTAGAGATGGGGTTACCCACCCCAAAAGTGTAGCCATTGTTCACTGCGTGGGATCCCGTGACCAGAACTATAATGAATACTGTTCCAAAGTCTGCTGCATGTACTCACTCAAATTTGCACACCTGGTCCATGAACATCTACCGGGAGCAGAGGTTTATAACTTCTACATCGATATGCGAACTCCTGGTAAAGGCTATGAAGAGTTCTATCACCGGCTGCTGAAGGAAGGAACCCACTTCGTCCGCGGCCGTGTAGCCGAGATAACCGATGCTGACCGGAACCCTGGCGAAGAAAACAAATTGATCGTCCAGGCAGAAAACACGCTCCTGGGTCAGCAGCAAAGAACACCGGTTGACATGGTGATCCTCAGCGCAGGAATTCAGGCAAGGCACGACGCTGAAGAAGTATCCAAGCTCTTCAAGATGGGTTGCGACTATGATGGCTTCTTCAATGAGCGCCATCCTAAACTTGCTCCAGTAGCCACAATGACTGACGGCATCTTCATTGCCGGCGCTTGCCAGGGGCCGAAAGACATCCCTGATACAGTTGCCCAGGGTGGTGCTGCAGCATCCCAGGTAGCTAAACTCATCAGCCAGGGTACAGTAATGATGGAGCCTGTCCGAGCAAGCATCCGTGAGGACGAATGCTCTGGATGCCGGATCTGCAACACACTCTGTCCATATAACGCAATCGAATATGACGAGGAAAAGGATGTATCCCGGGTAATCACAGCTCTCTGCCAGGGATGTGGGACCTGCGTAGCAGCCTGTCCTTCAAGCGTAATCGATGGCGCTCACTTCACAAACACCCAGGTCTTCGCGGAACTCAAAGGAATCCTTTGGGATGTTCAGGAAGAGATAACCGCAAAGCAGGAGGCAATATGAGTGAACAATTTGAACCAGTGATCGTAGGTTTTTTATGCAATTGGTGCTCCTACAGAGCAGCCGATCTTGCAGGAACGGCCCGGATCAAATACGCTCCCAATCTTCGCCCTATCCGGGTTATGTGCTCTGGAAGAGTAGATCCTCAATTTGTACTCCAGGCTTTCCGCAGCGGCGCTGATGGAGTGCTAATCGCTGGCTGCCATCCTGGTGAATGCCACTATGTCAATGGCAACATCAAGGCTTTGCGGCGATTTGCTCTATTGAGGAAGACGTTGGAACAATGGGGAATCGAACAGGAACGCGTTCAACTTCTGTGGGCATCAGCCTCCGAAGGGACTATCCTGGCTGCTGCAGTTGACCGCATGACAGAAGAGGTCCGAACACTGGGCCCGCTGCGCTGGGGAGAAAAAGTACTGATCGATGAAGCAGTCCTGGCGGTAGGAGAGGAGGTATAACATGACAGATAATGGAAAACCAAAACTGGCCATGTATTGGGCTTCATCCTGTGGAGGTTGTGAGATCTCTGTTCTCAACATCCATGAAAACATCCTGACCGTTGATGAAGTCTTTGATATAGCCTTCTTCCCGTGCATCGCCGATTTCAAGTACAAGGATGTTCATAATTATCCTGACGGCTATATCGACATCTGTTTGTTCAATGGAGCCATTCGCAATGAAGAGAACGAGGAAATGGCCCATCTCCTGAGAAAGAAATCCAAGGTGATGGTTGCTTTTGGATCCTGTGCGTACGAAGGCTGTATCCCTGCCCTTTCGAACTTAACAACAAAAGCAGACACATTCAACAAGGTGTATATCGACAACCCATCAATTGATAATCCCGATGGGATATTCCCCCAATTGGTGACCAAGGTAGATGAAGGCGATCTGACACTTCCGAATTTTTATCACACAGTTAGTTCTCTGGATCAGGTAGTTGATGTGGATTATTACATTCCTGGCTGCCCGCCAGAACCCCACCAGATTTGGGCAGTCTTGCAAATTGTAGTAGCGGCTTTGACTGCAGGTGGTCCGCTTCCTCCTGCTGGCGCAATCATCGGTGCCGGCACAACAGCACTCTGCGATGAATGCGAGCGGGAGAAAAAAGAAAAAACCATCAGTAAGATCTACCGCCCCTTTGAGATCGAACCTGATCCTGATCAATGCCTGTTGGAACAAGGCCTGATTTGTATGGGTATTGCTACCCGGTCTGGCTGCGGCGCACTATGCCCCTCTGTTGGGATCGGATGCCGCGGGTGTTATGGACCTCCCGATGGTGTGGAGGACCAAGGTGCGAAGATGCTTTCCGCAATTGCTTCAGTACTCGAAGTTGGAGATGAAACCATGGAAGAGGACCACCTGGAAGAATTGATCCAGAAAGCCGTGGATGACATTGCCGATCCAGCGGGTACTTTTTATCGCTTCAGTATGGCACACTCTATTCTTAAACGTGTCAAAAATGGCAAAGGAGCTGCCTAATGGAACGAATTACCATTGATCCAATAACAAGACTGGAAGGCCATGGAAAGATCGAGATCTTCCTGAACGATGAAGGCAATGTCAAGAATGCCTACTTGCAAATCCCAGAGCTGCGGGGATTTGAACAGTTCTCTATCGGCCGCCCTGCAGAAGAAATGCCCCGCATCACTAACCGGATCTGCGGGGTCTGCCCAGAAGCACATCACATGGCTGCCACAAAAGCGCTGGATGCTCTTTTTGACATTGAACCTGCACCGGTTGTCAAGAAACTAAGAGAGCTTTTCTATTCTGCCTTCTACGTTACTGACCACACTGTCCACTTTTATGCATTGGGAGGACCAGACTTTGTGCTCGGCCCGGATTCGAATCCTGCGGAAAGGAATATTCTGGGCGTAATACATAAAGTCGGTGTTGATATCGGAATCCAGGTCATTGAGTGTAGAAAAAGAAACCATGAAGTGATCAAAATGCTCGGTGGTCGCGGAGTACATCCCGTTGCTGGATTACCTGGCGGCTGGAGCAAATCCATGACCAAAGAGGAACGCGAGACCATCCTCGATTTTTCACAGAAGAATATTGATTTTGCGCTCTTCAGCCTGAAACTCTTCGACGATATCGTCTTGGCAAACCAGGCCTATGTTGATCTGATCGTCTCAGATGCATTTACCCATAAAACCTATTATATGGGCACCGTTGATGACAAGAACCAGATCAATTTCTACGACGGATTGATCCGGGTAACCGGACCAGAAGGTAAAGAATTGGTCAAATATCCTGCCAGGGATTATGCACAGCATATCGCTGAACGAGTTGAACCGTGGTCTTACTTGAAATTCCCTTACCTGAAAGATGTAGGCTGGAACGGTTTTGTAGATGGTGTGGATAGTGGTGTTTATTGCGCCACTCCCCTTTCCCGACTGAATGCTGCCGATAGCATGGCAACGCCCAAAGCACAGGAGCATTTCGAGCGTTTCTATGAGACCCTGGGTTCAAAGAAAGTAGACGGACGCTATATGCCGGTACATCATCGACTGGCAACTCACTGGGCAAGATTGGTCGAGCTGCTCTACGCCGCTGAGCGGATGCAGGAGTTGGCCAACGATCCTGATATCCTGGATCCGAACGTCAGGCCAATTGCCACAAACACTCCAACTGAAGGTGTCGGCAGCGTAGAAGCCCCACGCGGTACGTTGACACACCACTACAAGACTGACGAAAATGGCATTTTAACTGACGTCAACCTGGTCGTCGGAACCACTAATAATAATGCCCCAATCGCCATGTCCATCAAGAAAGCAGCCGAAGGGCTCATCAAAGGCGGGAATGTAAGCGAAGGGTTACTCAATACCATCGAAATGGCATTCAGGAACTATGACCCCTGCATGTCTTGTGCGACCCACTCATTACCCGGCCAGATGCCCCTGGAAGTTGAGATCAAAGATGCTGATGGCAAATTGATCGATACCCAAAGCCAATATATTGATTGATCGTTTGCTGGCTAAAAGGGAGTAAAATCTAAGTAACCAGTGACCAGTGTGTTTTCCCTGGGATCTGGTTACTTACTTTATTTATGGATAAAAAAACACTGATCATCGGTCTGGGCAATCCAATTCTCACTGACGATGGAGTAGGCGTTAAAGTTGCCCAGGAACTGGAAAGAAAGATCAATCTTGAAGCTCATCCTGAACTGACTATCACCGAGGCCAGTGCCGGGGGGTTGCGTTTAATGGAAGTCCTGCTGGGTTTTGATCGGGTAATCCTGATCGATGCCTTCTATCTTGATCCCGAGTCAACAACTCCAGGGAAGATCCATCACCTCAGCCTTGATGATCTGCGGTCGATATCACCAACCCAGCACAGCACTTCTGCCCATGATACCTCCTTGATCACCGCCCTGGATGCCGCGGAACAGATGGGGTATCAGATTCCTGGTGATTTCAGCATTTATGCAGTTGAAGTTGAGAACATCCTTGAATTCAGCGAATCACCCACTCCCGCTGTCGCAAGAGCGATTCCGATAGTTGTTGATCACATCATCGATAAATTCTCATTTCACACACTCAGATAGCCCAAATAGTCTCTATCCTTATGAAGAATGACACCTGCACTGCTGTGCGGATTATGTTATATTTTTAACAATCTAATGATGATTCCATTTTGATCGGGGAATTCACTGCCAATTTGGGTTTCCTCTGATCATCAATCCAGACACTGCTCAAAAGAGGGTACCTGCTTAATGGATAACATCAAACTCATTCCTGATTGATATTTTAATAGTTGCGGTTTATGTCTCACTGTATTCAGCGCAGACGAGGTTTCTATATGAAAACTATTTACCGTACGATCCTGATTGTGGTGCTCAGCTTGATCCTGGTGCTGGCTGCAGCAGCAGGGATTCATGCCATCACTGCCAACCAGTCTACTGCAGGAGATGGAATGGCTTTCTCTGACCAGTTACCACTTGAACCAGAGAAAGATACCTGCATTCAATGTCACGTAGACGAGGAATTCACGAATATCTGGACGCCGCTGGGCCGCTGGGTCCTGTTTGGTGGAGCCGGATTGATCCTGCTCTTCGGCATTGCTCGCAGCGCCAGTGTCTGGAGATCAAGAGAAGAGTGGATTCCAATTCCAACCAGGGTCCTCTCCTGGATTGATGAACGCTACCAGCTCTCTGAGTTCATGAAACCAATCCTGGCAAAACCTGTCCCGGATTGGCAGCGGCGCTGGTGGTACTGCCTGGGAGGATTGACCTTCTTCCTCTTCCTCGTCCAGGGTGTGACAGGTATCATGCTTGCTTTTTATTACAAGCCAACTCCAGCTGAAGCATATGCCAGCATCCAATTCATTGAAAATGAGGTGCTGCTCGGATCAGCCTTCCGCATGATCCACCACTGGTCAGCCAACGGCATGATTGTCATGGCGTTTGCCCATATGCTGCGTGTATTTATCATGGGGGCATATAAACCTCCCAGGGAATTGAACTGGGTTTCTGGTGTAACACTGCTCGTTATGACCCTGGCTTTCGGCTTCACAGGTTATCTTCTTCCCTGGGACCAACGAGCCTACTGGGCAACCACGGTCGGTACAGAGATCGGAGGAAGCATTCCGATTATTGGGGATCTTGCCCTCGTATTTTTGCGGGGCGGATGGAGCATAACCAGCCTGACATTGAGCCGATTCTTCGCAGCCCATATCCTGATCCTTCCGTTGATCACTGTTGGATCCATGGGACTCCATTTCATTATGATCCGCAAACAAGGCTTGATGAAACCTCTTTAACTGATAGAGAAAATGAATATACGGGAGTAAGCTGATGTCTGAAGATACTCAAGAAAAGGGAGTTCCATTTTACCCAGACCACGTAGCCCTCGAAGCAAAAGTTGCCCTGGGTGTGGTCATCCTGGTTGTAGTGATCGGTTTGATTGGCCTATTTGCCCCGGTCGGGTTAGGACAGCCGGCTGATCCAATGGACACCCCCCTTCATATCAAACCTGAATGGTACTTTCTGGCCCTATATCAACTCTTGCGATTTATCCCGGAAACGATTGGTGCCACTTCACCAGTCCTGGCTATTGTCCTGCTTATGATCTGGCCTTTCCTGGATCAGAAACCGGATAAATCAAAAAAGACAACCAGGATAAGATTCTGGTTATCCTTCGCAGCAGTCGTGATCATTATTGCCCTGACTATCTGGGGGGAGGTGAGCTAAATGAGTGAGATCTCGCGTCGTGACTTCCTGAATATGATCAAAAAAGGATTGGCAGCAACTGGTTTGACTGCTTTGCTGGCGCCTTTTCTGGCTTATCTCTACCCTCCGAGCCTGGAAGAGACTCCGGCGGGTCCTGTAAGAGTTGGAACAGTAGACGATATACCAGTTGGAGAAAGCCTGACAGTTCCTTATGGACGCTACCCGGCTATCGTTATCAATACCGATCAGGGTTTCAGAGCCTATTCAGCTGTATGTACTCATTTTGCCTGTATATGCAAATGGGATGTTGCAGATCAGGTGATCCACTGCCCATGCCATGAAGGTTTCTTTGAACCCTATGACGGCGGTGTAATCTCAGGCCCACCACCAACACCGCTGGAAAAGATTCCCTTGACGATCACAGATGGTGAGATTTTCATCGGAGGATCCGCATGACAACAACTGAAAAGAGAATATCAAATCCCTGGCAACGCCTTGGTAATGTGATCCTGTATGCACTGGGTCAAGTGCGGACAGTAATGAAGATCTATCCCGGGGTTATGCACCTGCTCATCTTCTGGGGCGTGATCATCCAGATCATCGGAACAGCTATCAAGATCATGCAAATGGGTCTATTCGTTCCTTTTACATGGCCCCTCTTCTCCGGTCCTGTCTATTTTGGCTATGAACTGATCATGGATCTGGCAGGAATAGCGATCCTGATTGGCGTTATTATGGCCCTAATCAGGCGGTTCATTATCCGACCTGACTTTATGGAAAATTCCTGGGATGACGTCTATGCCTTGATCCTGTTGTCATTGATTCCACTGATTGGTTTCTTTACAGAGGGTCTCAGAATCCTCGCCTGGAACCCGCTCTGGGCAGAATGGTCTCCAATAGGAAATTGGGTTGCAGTCCTCCTCGGCAGGACTGCCCTCACACCTTCCCTGGCGGCCTCAATCCATTCTTATATGTTTATCATCCATGTCCTTTTGGGATTATTGTTAGCTGCCAGCCTTCCATTCACTAAAATGCGGCACATGATCATCACCCCTATCCATATTTTCATGAAATCTGATAGGGTTTCAGGTGAATTGGAAACCATACCAGATATCATGGATGCAGAAGTATTAGGCGCTTCAACCATCAACGAGTTTTCCTCAGTAGATTTACTTGCCTTCGATTCCTGTCTGCAGTGCGGCCGCTGCGAAGAAGTCTGCCCAGCTACGAACAGCGGGCTGTCTTATTCACCCAGGACCTTGTTGTTGATGCTCAGGGAAAATATGGCATCCATCTTGGTATCACCTGAAAAAGATAGGAAGAACGAGCTTCAACCGCAATTGTTGGAAGAAGAATTCCTCTGGTCCTGCACAACTTGCGGACACTGCCTTGATGTATGCCCGGCATTCATCCGCCCTCCTGAGCAGGTAATAGACCTTCGCCGATCCCAGGTCTTGATGACAGGAGAAGTCCCCCAGACTGTTGGCGAAACGCTGAGGAATTTTGAACGCCAGGGGAACCCCTGGGGTATGCCTTCCCAAAATCGCATGAGCTGGGCTGACGGCCTGGATGTTCGCGTACTCTCTCCGGGAGAGACAGTTGATGTTCTCTATTTCGTTGGCTGCGCCGGCTCATTCGACGATCGAAACAAAAAAGTCACCCGGGCATTTGTCGAGATCCTCAATAAACTCAAGATTGATTACGGGGTCCTTGGAGATGCCGAAATGTGCTGCGGCGAAACTTCCCGCAGGATGGGAAATGAATATCTATTCCAGGTTGCCGCTGAGGAAAATATCGGGGTATTCGCGGAGATCAAGTTCCAGAAGATCATCACTCTTTGTCCTCATGGTTTGAACACTTTGAAGAATGAATACCCAGCTTTTGGAGGAGACTTTGAGGTTCAGCATGCGGTTGAGTTCCTGTCCGAGCTGCTTCCCGGATTGGAATTCCGGAACTCAAATGGGATAGATCTGGGGAGACTCACTTTCCATGACTCCTGCTACCTGGGCCGCTATAACAACATCTATTCTCAACCACGGGAGCTGCTCAAGAAAGCCGATCTTTCCCCGCTAGAAATGGAAAAAACCAAAGGTGAGAGTTTCTGCTGCGGCGGTGGCGGAGGAGCAATGTGGCTGGAAACAGCAGCAGATACACGCATCAATCAACACCGGCTTCAGCAGGCTCTGGACATCAAAGCAGATACCATCACAACTGCCTGTCCGTACTGCCTGATCATGTTCGATGACGCCCTGCGTTCAAAGGGCATGGCTGATGAAGTTGAGGTACTGGACATCATAGAGATTCTCAACCAAACACTTGTTTAAAAGAAATACGGCATCCGAAAAGATGCCGTATTTTCGTTTAAGCTGATCAGCGAAGCTGATGATCTACTGATTCTTCTTGACTATCCTGTCCGCTATTAGCAGGAATATTACAACCAACAAGACCGGGATCAACGCTCCAAGCATGCAAACCAGCCCAAAGATCCCGGCTTCTTTCCCATAGAATAAAAATATCAATCCATCGCCTATTAGGAAGACCAGAGCAATGAAACCTACAACCAGCCTGGTCCTGGTGTTTTTTGTGTATTCTCTTAAGTCTCTAGTCACTGCGGAAATCTCCACCAGGTACCGGTACACTGCGAAGGATCTCCCGGATCAGATCCCCGGTTCGCATTTCCTGCAGTCGGGCGGAAGAACTGAGAATCACGCGATGCCCAAGGGTTGATTCTGCCAGCATTTTCACATCATCCGGGATCACAAAATTGCGCCCATACATAGCAGCCCAGGCCTGGCAGGCTCGTGCCAGCGCTAAGCTTCCCCTCGGGCTGGCTCCCAAATATACAGAATCCGCACCGCGGGTTTCCTGGGCAATTTCAACAATATATTTCTTAATAGGTTCAGAAATGAATACACCTTTGATGCTTTCCTGTACTTCAATGATCTTCTCGGGGGTGGTCACAGGCTCGATCGATTCAATTGGGTGAGTGATCTGCTGATTAGCAATTACAGCCATTTCTTCTGTGATCCCGGGATAGCCAATATTGACCTTAACCATAAAACGATCCAGCTGAGCTTCAGGCAGAGGAAAAGTTCCTTCATACTCGATTGGGTTTTGGGTCGCCAATACCATAAATGGTTTTTCAATCTGATGAGTAACACCACTGACCGTTACCTGGCGCTCCTGCATGGCTTCCAGAAGTGCTGATTGGGTTTTTGGAGTAGCCCGGTTGATCTCATCTGCCAGAATGATCTGATTCAGTATCGGACCAGGCAAAAACTTAAATTCACTTGTGGATTGATCAAAGATCTCTACCCCAGTGATATCGCTAGGCAGCATATCCGGTGTGCATTGGATCCTGCTAAAAGAGCAATTCAGCGAACGCGCCAAACTCCTGGCCAGCATGGTCTTTCCAACACCAGGCACATCTTCGATCAAAACATGGCCCTCGCATATCAAACCCAGCACAACCAGCTGAACTGCTCGTCGTTTGCCAATGATCACTTTTTCAATATTCTGTACTAAAGTAGTAGTCAGTTCCTTAACGTTTTCCATCAGCTGCTCCATTTCCTAAAATATCATCCATCTTGCTCATTATCCCGTTCAAACGTGAACATCCAATTCCCAACCATTTTCCAGAATGATAGCCAGGTCGCTTTCCTCAATTGTATTCGCAGGTGCTTCCAGATCTTGATAATCCTTTCTTTTTGTTCCTCGATAACCGGCAGGTCGCTGTAATTGGCCAGTACAGCCAAACGAGTTAATTGATCGACCTGATGGTAAACATCCTTGAAATGTTTTGCCCTGCGCGGCCCAGTACTCAATTCACTGAATCCCTTCTTAACTTGAGTACTGAATTCATAGAGGGTGTCCGACCTCAGGTGCCCCAACCCCATCCAGCGGCTGTACCTGAATAATCTCTGATAAATAACAAGGACCAGGCTGTTAGCATCAAGGTAATTCAATCGCGCCAGGTCAACTCGATTCCAGAACCAGAGCCCGATCACGATCAGGAATAAGGCTCCTGCACCCACTTCCAACCAGGGGAACTCTCCTTTTTCAACAGTCTCTACTGATTGTGGTAGCTGTTCCAATTCCGGAGGCAGAGGTAAGTCGAGCCCATCCTCACCAATCAAACCTATAGCTGCAGTCGGTTCAAAAGGTATCCAACCAAATTTACCAAAATAAATTTCTACCCAGGTATGAGCGTCAGCTTCAGATACAAGGTAGCGATCATTTTCTTCTTCGTACTGGCCTCCTACATATCCGACCACTGCCCGGGCAGGAAGCCCAACCGCCCGGGATAAAACCACCATGGAGGTTGCATAATAATCACAATAACCCGTTTGCAACTCAAACAAGAAATAATCTGCCACATCTCGATCTGCTGGCGGAGCTGGCAGATCCAGCGTGTAGGGATAAGATCTCAAAAATGTTTCTATTGCCTTGGCTTGATCATATTTAGTAAGTTGATTTGCCACAATCTCCTGTGCTAATTGCAGAACTCTATCCGGAACGGTCTCCGGAAGTTCCAGGTATCTGGTTTCGATCCATTCCGGTACTTCCACTTCTGCCGATCGCAGCTCTTCATCAGTGGCATTGGTTACTTGAGAACGGACCTGGTACTGCAGATGATCTATAGTAGCGGCAAAAAGGTCGTCAACTTGATAGGTATGATTATCGCCATTTTCCGGTTGATCCAGGAGTGTCCTCCAGGAAACCAAAACATCCTGGTCTACTGTAACAGGAGAACCTGCGGAATAAAGGGTGCCCCTGATCGCATTGCTCAATCTGATCCGCTGAGTTACGATATCAAAATTCTCATACTGGATCGGGACAATTTCCTGACCGGGACTGTATTCGACTTCAACAGTTGGGCTGGCTTGCCAACCATTTCCTGTATATGTATCATAGGAGTAAGAACCCCAATATCTGGCAGCTTTCGGCAGCTCAGACTCAACAAAAGCGGTAGTTGGAAACTGAACGATCATAACCACCCGCTTGGCCAATTCAGGTCCAGTACCAATTAATTTTTGGCGGGGTAACCCTGCAAACCTTTCAATCGCATAAAGTTCCGAGTTAAAACCTCCAATATCAATGGACCCTTCTGCCCCAATATTTCCTGATTCCGTTTCGCCATAGACCAATCGCTCAAATGGTTCAGCAATGGCATTGATCCTGATAGAAGGCATGATCCCCGCAAACACCATAATAAATATTGAAAATCCCACTACAACCAGGCTTACACGTTCCCTAGAGGTTGAGAACCCTCTGATGTTCCTCTGTTCCCATTCCCTCTGATTGACTTCATTGTTGATCAAACCGATCAAAATCAATCCTGCCCCTAACAAGAAAACTAACAAGATCCGTTTTTCAAGCGTATATGTCATCAGTATCGTTAACATCAATCCAGCTGGTATGACTCCCCAGAGTGGATTATCCTTTTTTCTGGTCACCCAGGAGATCCATGCTGATCCAAGAAACATCAGATATCCCCAGGAGATCAGTGTGCTTACCTGGTTATAGACAACAAAGCCTGTCAGCAAATCGCTTCCCCAGCGGGATAACCCATTTATGATTTCCTGAGTTCGTGACTGGATCACAGACAGGTGGAAACTCAAGGTTGTGGGATCAACTGAAGAAGCATTAAAAATCAAGTCAACAAGATATCCAATACTTGCCTTGATCAAATTCCAAATCGATATATCGATACCGCCGATATGGATCAGTGTCAGAATAAATCCACTAACAAGCCCAATTAGGAGCGCTGACCAGAATTTTAACGAGGTCCTTCCTAAAACCCAGCCAATTAGAACGCCGAATAGCACCAGCAGCCTGAGAACCTCCACCGATGTTCCGCGCACTACCAGCTCTGCTCCCAAGAGCACAAAATACATGATCAGGTAGATTAAAGCCAGATAGATAAGCGTTGAGAGAGAAATCCTTTTGGTTAGAAAACCCAAAATGGCCTTCATATCAACGGCCTCCAATGGATTTTTCTTTTTTCTTTGAATTCTTCTCTTCGTTTTTGGGTAGCAGGAGATAATTGCAGGTCTGAACCATCCAGATATTCCGGGCCAATCATGAAATAATCCAATCCTAAAGATACCAATTTTTTCTGGATCTCTTTGGTGCTTCCTGTACCGCCAAAAGCTGGAATATCGAGCAGGATAATCGTTGGAACAATCCCCTTCTTCCTCATCAATAAAAGGGGGTTCAGCCAATTTCCACTAAGATCGCCAGTGATGACTATCACACTGGATCTAAATCGGAGAGATTGCCTGGCAGCCTCTAGAAGCTTGAAAAGTGGGTCATCTCCCTTCTCAAGCAAAGCTAATGTTCTCAGGATCGTCCATTTCTGAGTTTCATCCATCCGGGGTTGATGCCAGGATAATACCTGTCCATTGGAACCAAAACCCACTGCCCGGCCATTTTCCAAAGACCAGTTCATTAAGGATGCTGCCATAATGATCCCGTGCTCTTCCGAGGCATCATCCCCTTCACCGAAATGGACCCGGGCATGCATATCCATGAAGATCCATTGGTCACTGGTTGGTGTGCTGTCGAAAGTCCGGACAAATAATTCGCCCCGACGAGCTGAAGTAGGCCAATGGATATAGCGCAGGCTGTCACCCGGGCTGTATTCCCTGACACCTGATGCTGTCACTGTGTGGTCCCAGGATTTTGTAGTATTAATCCCCTCTCCAATTTTTCCGCCGGGTGCGATCTGGATATCCGGCAAGTTTACTATTGGCGGCATGACCATCATATTGGATGTCGCTGTGTATTCGATCTTGACTTCGAAAAATCCGAGAGGATCTCCGGTATGAAGGCTGGTCGGGCCAATCGTATAAAGTCCTCTTCGTTCACAAAAACCCCGTTCAAACCAGCGCCTGTGTGCATTTCCGCCAATTCGGGAGATCCTGCTCGCAGTATAGCCTGCTAGATCCGAATGGTCTTCCAGGAAGACCCAGATAGCAGGAGCCCATCCAGTATTGTCGAGATTGAATCTTTCCTGAAGATGATCACCAACCTGAGACCAACCAAATCTCATCTCTCGAGTCATCGTAAGATTTTCTTTGAGAGTTAATGCCCAGTAATAACTGAGGATCAAGACTGTTGTCAATCCAACCAGCATGATCATCCACACTTTTCTGGGTGAGAGAAGCTGGTTGATAAACAGTATAGGAATCAGATATGGGATGATCTTGTATCTCAGTCGAAGCTCAGTTATCTTCATATTTTTGAAGAAATTCTTGGGATACTGGTCTGGACAATTAGAGTAATTCTACCCTAAACCAAAATCAGATTTTACCAGTAGTAAAGTATTCCATTCTCCAGTATTGAAAATGGTGTAAACATCAGATACCAGGGGATTGGATTAACCCAACCCTGCTGATTTGATTATTTCTTATTTACACTTTAACTGAAAAAACGGTCAGGGATCTTTTCTGCTATCGGCGGGTAGATCTGCGCCTCCGCCGGGGTATCCTGCGCAATTCATCTTCAATCTTCTCAACAGCTTGTTCACCGATCTCAACAACTTCTTGTATATCTACCCGATCAAGTGATCCGATATGGGCGACATCAGGGCGAATGATCAGATCTGGATTTTCTAATTCCAGTCTTTTTTCGCCAAGCATGTGGCTGGTCATATCCATCGATCGCAAATACACGTCAAAAGCTTTTGCTACTCGAAGTTTTGAGACCGTTCGCAATAACGGATTTGCGGGAGTGCTATCCCAGGGTGATTCTTTTTTCCAGCGCTCAGGCTCAGGAGTAAGAGAGACCGCAATCACCGGCAAAGAGGGCACCAGGGAGCGGGCAATTTCCACCGGCACAGGATTGAGAACCATGCCGTCCACCAGCAGGTAATTTTTCCATTCTTTTGGCGGGAATATCCCGGGGATAGCGATGGTTGCCATTACCCCATCGATCACTTTCCCTTCCTGAATATTGATCTCAATCATATTGATCAGATCAACTGCTGTGAGAGCACAGGGGATTTTCAGATCGGCGAAGGTCATATCCTCCAAAAATTGGCGGATGATCTGTTCGACACCGCTGTTGCCGAGCAATGAAGGTCCTTTGCCAAAACCGTACAGATTGTCCTGATGAAGAGGAGCTATCTTATCAATAATCTCATCTGGAGAAAATCCAGCCGCAAGGATGGATGCTGCCATGCCTCCGGCGCTCGTTCCAGCAATTGCCTTGATACGATATCCTCTCTTTTCCAGAGCCCTGACCACACCCAGATGCGCGTATCCTTTTGATCCACCGCCACCTAAAGCCAGGGAAATATCAACATTTTTATTTTTCTTTTCCATACCAGACCTGAAGGACCTCTGCCATGATCCCCAGGGCGATTTCTGGTGGGGTCTTACCTCCCAGGTCCAACCCAACAGGGGCATGAATTTGATCCAGTTTCGATGGGGATATTCCGGCGAGTATAAGGCGTTCAATCCTTTTTTGATGGGTTTTCTTGCTCCCTAAAGCTCCAACATAGAACGCAGGAGAATCGAGGGCTATTTCAAGAGCAGGGTCATCAATCTTCGGATCGTGAGTCAACATTACGATTGCCGTGGATTCTGTAACTTCAATCTCCTTGAAAGCCTTCCCCGGCCAATCTGAAATCAAACGTTTGATATCAGGAAAACGTTCTTCGGTACTGAATAGTCTGCGAGGATCAATGACGGTGATATCAAAACCAACTGTTTTTGCCAGGGATGCCAGGGGAATCGCGATATGGACTCCACCCACCAGGATCAACTCCGGTGAGGGCTGGATCCTGTGAATAAAAACTTCCTCGATCTCAGATGATTCAATCTGGTGAATACCCTGTTCCCCGGCTAAATCTCCCAGGGCAGCGATCACTCCCTGAGGTAATTGAGTCTGGATTGATCCAGGGCTTTCAAGGATCAGATCTTGGCCCAGGTAAGGCTCAATTCCCTTCAGAACGAGAGCCACTCCTACAGAGTCCATCTTGGACAATGCCTTTTTCCATATTTCGAGGTTATGATGATCGAACTTTCGGATGAAGATATCAATTTCTCCCCCACAAGATAAACCGACTTCCCAAGCCAGATCGTCGCCTACACCAAAATGGAGTCTCTCAGGATGGCCATTCTTCAATACTCTTAATGCAGTATCAATCACCGCACTTTCAACACATCCACCACTGACCGATCCTGCAATTTCCCCATTTTCGGTGACTCCCATCCCAGAACCAACAGGACGCGGTGAAGATCCCCAGGTTTTTATTACCGTCGCCAGGGCGACAGGCTTGTCATCGTTCAACCAGCTTTGAAGTTGGGGGAATAGATCTCTCACTGAGGTTCTCCTTCAAAGTCGGAATTCACTCCAGACCTGATAATGGTTGGGTCACCTGATAAGTATAGCCCGCTGATAATCCACCGCTTTCCAGGACGTGTTTCTGAACATACTGTCCGCAATTTGAGCCAATCAAGTTCTCTTCCTGTTCACCGATGGAAATGATCACCCGATAGCCAGCCTCACGGATCTTTTCCAACTCAGGATAAACTGCAACCTTATCATTCGGATCCACATAAGAAGTGAGTCCGGTGGATTCAGCCTGATAGGTAGGGTTCAAAGGTGTGACTTTGATCAAAAAACGGTCAGGATCAAAATACTGCAGAAGCACATCTGGGTCAATGGGACTGTTCTCGGCAAGCGCAAAATTCAGCGTGATCTTCCTGTCCCCTGGCTGGTAATATTCCTCACCAAATATTGCCATACGCTCAAAATCCCATTTCTTTACTGGAATGATCTGATCTCGAAGGTCGGGATCAGTGGTATGGATTGAAAATTGGAATTGGAATCCTCCGCGGGGATAGACCTGATTCTTTACTCCTATCAATCTTTCAAAAAACTCATCTGTCCCGTGGGGAGCAATAGTAGATACTGAGGGCATCAGACCCGGGGCGTTGATTTTGCCTGGAAGTTTTTCCAACAAATCAATCACTGCCAAATTCAAAGCCGGTTCACCCATTCTGGCAAACTGGATCTTGAACTGTTCAGATGGAACATATCCATCAGGATAACGCTGTTCGATCAAATACTCGATTTGAGCAAACATCTCTGGTTCAGTAAGTTTTCCCCTGTAGTGCCCACCAGCATCACACATCTGGCAGGCGATTGGGCAGCCAAATAATGTCGAGATCATAAGAACCCATTTCTCTTCCCGTAAGCGCGGTGGCTGGACAGCTTCCACACATTCCACCAATCCATTGGGAAATTCCACTACGTAAACCATTGCGACTTCCGGGTGTCCTGCAGACGCGACTATTTTCATAATTTATCCTTTCTCCAGAATTTGGGCAATCAGCAATGCGGATCGAATACCATCCGCCACTGCAATCGTTGTTTGTCTGAATGTTCCATTCTGTAGATCACCAATTAAAAATAAATCCCTATCTTTCAAGAGGTTTTCCATTCTTTCAATTATACTTTTACCAGCAAAACCATAGTCAGGTTCCCTGCCAATGGCCGCTAGGACAAGATCACACTCAAACGCCAACCCTTTCGTTTCTGCCGCTACAACAACTTTCTCAACATCATTGAGATAAATTCCAGAAACAGGGGTCTCTGAATGATACCCTATTCCTGATTTCTTCTGAACCCTTTCCACTAACAGCGTGAGGGCTTTGACCTTTGAACTTCTATTGAGAATTGTGATCTTATTTCTTTTTGATAGGTTTAAGGCATAATCGAAAGCTGCATCGCCTGCTCCTATGATAACGAATTCCTTATCCTTTTCGTTTCGCAAAGGATAGACTTCGTAATGGATCAGATTCTGTACTTCATTTCCAGCTAATGTATCCGGTAATTGTTTTGGGGTTGTACCTGTCGCCGCAACCAGAATTTGAGCGTGTATTTCACGAAGATTTGTGACTATACGAAAGTTGTCGCCCTCATAATGAGCGGAGTGGACTTCTTCCATCAGAATCGTTACACCCAATCGTTCTGCCTGACCCTTGAATAATTTGACCAGATCTGGCCCAGGAATTCCCTTCACAAAACCCGGGTAGTTTTCCACTAAATTGGCATTCAATAACAGACCACCAACTTGCTTCTTCTCAAGAACCACAGGATCGATCCCCTGGCGCCTGAGCTGTATAGCGGCTGCCAGACCTGCTGGGCCTGCTCCAATTATTACAACTGGATGAATTTCCATCGGAGTGTGATTCATTCCGCGATGATCTGTTCTATTGTAGTAATGACCGCAACACCATGAGCCAGATTAAGCAAAGAAGCTTGATGATAATCCTGGGTATATGTCGCAGTTCCATCCACCAGGAAAAAGACTTCAAATCCTCTCCCAAAAGCAGATCGGGCAGTCGTTTCACAGCAGAGATGAGTCATCACCCCTCCGACAACAACCTGCTTTACTCCAAGTTCATTTAATCGGGTTTCAAGGTTGGAATCAAGAAAGGCGTCGTACTGGGTCTTTTGAAGGACTTCCTGGGATTTTATCCCAAGTCCAGGTTCGATATCCACCAATTCATGATCCTGCAGGATCAGCTCTGACCACCACGAAGCCATCATACCGGCATTTTCTGGGTTATTGATATGCTGTGTGGCGATAATCGGACGTCCCGCACTCCGGAAAAAATCAGCCAACTTTTTCAGTCCCGGAAGTATGACCTGGCCGCCTGGAACCCAGGCATGGGAGCCCTCATCCAGAAAATAACGCTGCATATCAAGGATCAAGAGACCTGCTTCCTCGATCTTGAATGGCTGGCGGAGGTCCTTTCCCTTCTGGTGATATGTCTCCACCCATTGCTTGCTGAGGGATTGAATGGTTTCGGGTTGAAAATAGGCTTCTTTCATAAAAAAATTGTAGCATGAAAAGGTATTTGATCTTCCCTAAAACAAAGGTCTTATCTAATTTATATAATCCATTAATATAAAGAAACGGCATCAAATATCGATGCCGTTTCAAGAGATCAGATTATTTCAGGCTGCAGTATCTCAGATCGAAGCTGCTTGCTGTTCTTTCCGAATTTTTGGCAGTTTCTTGGAAATGCCTTTGATAATACCTGGCCATGCTGTCAAAGAACGGATGATGGTGAGTACCATCACAGCGAAACTTACAATTCCTCCAGCGACCAGGAGCCCTGTTTGTACTTTCTTAGCCTTGGTCCTCTGGGCCATTTCCAGATTCAGCTGGTTTCGAAGCTCCATCACAAAATCCGCACGCGGTGTGACTGGCTTCAAAACATCTTTCAGCTTATTTTCGATCTTCCTCAAATCACGTGTCATCTTCATACCATTCTCCATACCTAACTCGTACCTTCTTCTACTGGATAAGCAACTATCCCTACTGTACCTGGTCCAAGATGTGCTGCTATTCCTATTGATACTTCTTCAACAAATAAATTCTTGATATTCAAGATCCCATTGACTTTCTCAGAGATCTCTAAAGCTGTTGCCAGGTCATTGGCATGCATGACTGCCGCATTGATCAGATCCTTTCCCAATCTTCTGGACATTTCCTGGAGAATGTACTCCAGGGATGCTTTCCGTGTTCTGACCTTGTTAGCAACTACCATTGTTCCTTCTTTAATTGTGATGATCGGTTTGATCTTCAGAACAGTGGCTAAAATCGCTTCGATCATCTGAACTCGACCGCTTTTTTGAGCGAAGTCCAAAGTATCCACCGTAAAGATCACCTGGTTTTGTTCCTTGATCTGCTCCAGACGTTCCAGGATCTCTTCTATTGAAGCACCACGCCGATCCATTTCTCGCGCTTCCCGACACATATACCCTTGAATGCCAGTCCCCGAAAATGTATCGAATGGTATTACCTTGAAATCGGCATCATGCAGCTCTCTGGCTGCCAGCACTGCGGATTCATATGTGCCAGACAATTTACTGGTGAGGTGAATCGATAAGATCACATCCCCTGGCTTGGCAATCTCCCTGTAAAGATTTATATACTGCTGGGGAGCCGGTTGAGATGTTTTTGGCACCCCACCTGTCTCTTCAACCCAATCGTAAAAGCCATCGGGGCACAGATCCACACCTTCCAGGAAAACCTGATTTCCCAGGTGGACATTGACAGGTATCACCTCAATCTCGTATTCTTCTATCCATTTGGCCGGCAGATCACCGGCGCTATCCATCACAATTCGCAGCATATTTTCCTTCGTTCTCAGAGCCCGTAATCATCCCTGAGCGATTCCAGTGTCCGGTGATAAAGAGCTTTTATGGCTCCTTCCGTCCGGTCCATGATCTGTCCGATCTCAGTGTTCGTCAATCCTTCAACATGCTTGAGGATCAATAATTCTTTCCGATCCTCTGGCAATTTATGAATTACAGACAGCAGTTCCTCTGTTTCGTTTTCTTTCTCAATCCTATCCTCCACATTTCCATCCATTGTTGGTGGAGGGTACTGATCTCCCAGAGAGATCTCATCGGATCGTTCTCTATCCCTGTACCAATTAACAACCAAATTATGTGCTATACGATACAGCCAGGCTGAAAACGGATAGCCCCTGTCCTCGTACCTTTCAATGTGATGCAGCGCTCTTATGAAAACCCTTGAGCAAATATCCTCTGCATCTTTAACATTGCTGGTTCTGAAATATATATAGTTATAAATCTGATCGATATACTTTTCGTATAGAGCTCCAAAAGCATCTGCGTCCCCATCACTAGCCAGGGCAATTAATTCACTTTCGGAAAGCAGCTCCTGATCAGAACCTGTAGTACTACTCATAACACCATCAACCCTGTTAGGTTACTCATCTTGAAAAAGTATATCACAGGCCAAAATTGGTGAAATCCATGTTTTTATCAAGAAAACATATCAGGTATACTTTAAGGAATCCCAGAACATCAGAAAGGGCTTTGATGTCAAAGATACAGCTCCCGCCACCACTTGATGATTTGACTAAGACCGCAGCTTCCAAACTCAGAAATTAACAGAAATAATGACATCCATCAACCACCGATTGGCATATCCCCGCAAGCATTTCAACCGCTTCATGGTCCGGATGATCGGACGATTGATCATTCCCGTGCTATTTAAGACCAAGATTAGGGGAAAGGGGAATTTCCCCCGGCAGGGACCGCTGCTCGTAGTAGGCAACCATACCGCAGCCATGGAAGCAGTCATGCTGATTATCTTTTCTCCCTGGCAGATCGAGATGCTGGGCGCAGCCGATACACCCGCTGAAACAATCACTGAATTCTTCACTGACTTTTATGGTGCAATCCCTATTCACCGCGGGTCTTATGACCGGGCTGCCCTAGACAGCGCGCTTGATATCCTCGCCCAGGGTGGTATTGTGGGTTTATTCCCTGAAGGCGGGATCTGGGAAGTTGGCAAGAAAAAACCCCACTCCGGTATAGCCTGGCTGAGTTATCGATCCGGCGCGCCTGTCCTCCCGATCGGTTTTAATGACACTACAGGGATGATCAACCAGGCCCTTAAACTCAAACGCCCCACTCTAACCATGGATATTGGCAAAGTAATCGAGCCTGCCCGCATCCCTGAAGGGATTGCCAGGAAACTCTACTTTCTAGATTATGCCTCTCAAGTTATGGAAAAAGTCCATGAATTGATCCCAGACGATGATTACAATGCAGAGCCAGAGATCATCGATGAGTCTTTTGATCTTGAGATCATTATCTCGAACTCATTTGGCAATAAGGTCAGCATTCCTGATGATCTCGCTATTCAGGCTGATCTCCCACTTACTAAATTCTTGCATCGACCGGCCCTTCTGAAAATTTTTTATATCAATCTGGAACTTCCCATAGCACCGCTGCAAGAATTGCACACAACACCCGAAGTCCAGGATTTGATCGCTGCGACACAGGCAGTTGTGGAATATTTGGAGAATGAAAATCCCTACCTGTTAACCTATCGTTTTGGTATCAAACAAGGAATGACAATGGGCAACGCCCTGAAAGAGTTGTTGAAGCTACTGATCTGGTGCCGAGAAAATGAATACCTGATCAAGATCATTCCGACTCGAAGATATTATTCAATCAAAGAAAAAGAATGGATCACTCAAATTGAACAGGGGAATTTCCAATCCTGGATGTAGCCCGGAGAAATCCAGGGCAGATCCTTGATCGATACTCAAAGATGAAGTCCATATGGATATGATAGAATAATCCTTGTTTGAATCCCGGAAAATCAACAGAGTTGAACCTTGGTTAAAAAGAATAAACCGTCATCCAGGCAGCAGGTAGAATTATCTTGAAAAAAGAGGGGGATCAGAATTAACTTGCCATCGCCCACAGGCATAAACACGATGATTAGTCTCTTACCAAAGGCAAAATCGACCCAAAAGAAAACTGAAAGAAAGCTGCTATTCGCGAGGTAATGGAGGAGACAGGATACGTCGGCAAGATCAGAAAATATACTGGCTCGATCTCATAATTCTTGAATGGCAAAACAAAGGTAGTTCTTTTCTGGCATATGGAAGCAAAAAAAGAGGATCTTGAGAAAATGAACGGGGAAGTCGACGAGGTCCGCTGGCTGACGGTTGCAGAAGCATCTGAACTAAGAGATTATCCTGATGAAATTTTCCTGATCCAGAGCGATCCTATAAAAAGGATAAAAGGAACCTGATCTATGTACAATATCCTGGTCCTCGGAGCTACAGGTTTTATTGGTGGTCATATTGCCAAAAAAGCACAGGCTATTGGCTGGAGAGTGCATGGTTTTCGGAGAGATCCAGACAGCGTTGGACATCTTCAAGATCAGGAAGTTAAATGGTTCGAAGGCCGTCTTGAAGATTATCCCTCTCTATTAGAAGCGATGACAGGCATGGATTATGTATTTCACGCTGCCGCCAGTTATCCAGGAGTCTGTGATCCAACCCTGATCCAGGAACGCGTTCAAACCGCTACTGGACAAATGAAAAATGTGATCCGGGCCACGCGCGAGGCTCAAGTCAAACGTTTAATCTATACCAGCAGCTTGACAACGATTGGCTCACCCCCCGAAAATGAAGACCGATTGGCAGATGAGCGGGATTTCTACGAGGCCGGCACGCTGCCTGACAATGCCTACCATGAGATGAAATCAGCCATGGAGAATCTGGCCCTGGAAGCTTCCGGGGTCGGTTACGATATTGTAATACTCAACCCTACCCTGGTGTTAGGCCCAGGTGATGTCCATCTCAGCACCGGTGAGATCCTCCTTATGTTTGCCCGGGGGAAAGCCAAGGCCATTCCACCCGGTGTATTGAATGTGATTGATGTCAGGGATGCGGCTGAAGCTCATATCAATGCAGCCCGGATCGGGAAACGGGGCCAGCGTTATATCCTGGGCGGCAGCAATTACTCCATCGAGGAAGCATCAGCTATTTTCGCACATATAGCTGGTGTCAAAGCCCCCCTGTTGACCCTGCCTACCTGGTTAATCGATGTTTATATCAATGCCGGAGATAAAGTCCCGTTCATCCCCTTTGTGCACGATCACATCAAAGCCTATAAGCATTGGCAGGGATATAATTGCCAGAAAGCCAGGAAGGAACTGAACTTGAAATCGAGATTCCTTGAGGAAACAGTGCGGGATAGTTTAAAGTGGTTCAGGAACCACGGGATCAGCTGAACACAGCCATAAAATAACAGATACCAAAGGCGTATAGGGCTTGAGCAGGAAGATCAGTATCTACCTGCTAAATATTTATGAATCCCTCAGCGGATAACACTCCCGAAAATGCCTGGCGGCAGTCCGCAATCGCTTTTTCCCGCCAGGAAGTTGATCTTGGGAAAAACATCTCCACAGTCTTATCGTGGATCTGCTGCCTGATACTCTCAGAGGTAGTCCCCTGTTGATCAGCCTGATTGTTGTAGATTATCGTTCTCAGACTAAAAGTCTCTCTTAGAATCCCTTCACCATATGTCCCAAATTCGCAAGCCGCACTGAAAAACTTAGTATCAGGAAAGTGCTCTTCTTTATATTGGTAGATCCAGTTGACCATATCCCCCTGCATCTTGTAGAACTGCTCGGGGTCCGCTTTATTCACAAGAGGAAGGTTATAGATTTCTGCCAATTGAACTGAATCCCTCGGTTCAGAAGGAGCGATCACCAGGCACATCTGGTCGCTGGGTCCGTAACCGGTATGCATATCCAGGTGGAGAACATGCTTATAATGGGATAAAAGGTCGCTGACCAAATCCATTACCCACAATGTTTCAGCCTGGTATTCCCTGCCGGAAAAATAAAGTCCCTTGGGATTACTTTGCTGTCCAAGCAGTACAGCCTCTCTGAAACTGCGAACCCCGTATTGGGCCAGGCCAATTATCACCGTCTTAACAAACGAAAGGTCTTCTCGCCAGATCGATTTTAACGGATGTTTAGGATTCAAGACTGAATCCAGCTTTATATAATTCGGATTGATAACAATATCAAAATCCGACGATTCATTCATGAAATTTCGGTTCAAATCAACATTATTCCTGTTGTACCTGCGGTAGTTCGCCATGCCCCAGGGGTTGAGAGCATGGACCAGGATCAATCCGGTATTGTCAGGATCGATCTTCGGCAGGTATTCCTTCAAGAATAGATCCAGCATTGCCGCGCCAACAAACCCCTCTACGCCGTGTAAGCCAGTTGAGATCAATAAGATCTTTTCTTTCGATCTCTCTGGATCAGTATCGATCCAGTCAATGCTCAAATCCTCATCGTTGGAAATAATATGCCGCTGAAGGATCGCTTCTGGAAAGCCA
>Ga0180430_10000123_pt1 | contig 84889 bp, 66 predicted proteins | sample SS_ome_9_FD_132999 | JGI IMG/M metagenome (GOLD analysis project Ga0180430, IMG submission 132999) | Hypersaline lake sediment archaeal communities from the Salton Sea, California, USA - SS_1_S_2 metaG | ecosystem: Environmental > Aquatic > Non-marine Saline and Alkaline > Hypersaline >...
ACTCCTTTGACTTACTCGGCATACCTGTCTACACTAACATTTACGCCATGTTTCAAACGTCGGCATGGTGGAGCAATACCCATTAAAGATGTGTAGTACAACGAGGGCTCACGCCCCCGGCCAAGGCCTGCTTGGCGGCAGGCCCTTGCGGCCCTTCGGGCCTGAAAGAAACGTCTGTTGACCGCAACCAAATGCCTGGCGGCGGAAATGGCCAAACTGGACGAAGTTGGACATTGCTCCAATCCTGGAACCTGATGTTTGTCCCCATCTGCAGCGTGTGGACCCGGCCGAATTCCGGTCTCAGTTCCGGCAGCATGTTGCACTGGTAGCCTACGAAGAAACCCGCGTTCTTGGCTACGAACATTGACAAACCGGCCGATGCGCCCATGTTGCCGCGCTGATCCACCGAGCCGCAGATGCAGCGACCAATCGCATTGACTGCCTGCAGCAGTCACGATCAACGCGGCAAGATGCCGCGTCTACCAACGGCGTTGAGCCTCGGCCATTAATCGATCGCCACTATGCGAAGCTCCGCATCGTTGGCGACCGTTCGGACATGCTCAGCGGCGTCGGCTGCATTATGGCGATGCGACGGCACGGCGACAACGCTCAAAACCGCCCGAACCGCCGCGGAATGGCTTTGTCCAACACTGCGCAGAGGCTACAATCACCGCAATTCGAAATCGGCATCACCCTGAACCAAAGGCGGTCAGCATGAGCAAGACGACACGGACCTTTCTAATCGTTATCTCAGCGGCGTGCCCGGCCGCGTTGTTCGCGCGGGTCGCGGGCGCTGCGGACTTGAACGTCGCCAACGTCGAGCGGGTCGGAGCGGATCATGTGCGGTTCGACATATCGTGGACCAACTCGTGGCGGGCGTCATGGACCGAGGCCGGCGCAAAAGTCACCAACTGGGACGCGGCCTGGATATTCGTGAAATACCGCACCAAAGGGGCCGCAAGCTGGAGTCACGCAACTCTGAGTTCCAGGAACGCCGATCACTCGGCCCCGAAAGGAGCCGAGATCCGCGCGGGGCTTACCGGAGACAGGGCTGTCGGCGTATTCCTCCATCGCTCGGCCGACGGCAAGGGGACGTGGACCAACAAGGGCGTGAAGCTCAAATGGCTGACCAAGGACGACAAGCTCGCCGACGGAGCTGAAGCCGAACTGTTCGTCCACGCCCTGGAGATGGTCTACGTACCCCGCGGCGCGTTCTACGTGGGAAGCGAGGGAAAAGTCGCCGGCTGCTTCACCGAAGGATCGTGGGAAAAGGGAGATCCCGTCATTCCCTTCAAGATCACCGGCGAAGCGGAACTGAAGGTCGCCCCCGAGCGGGGGTGCCTCTACGGCACGGCAGGTTTGGGCGCAGCTCACCAGATCGGCCCGGTCGGCAAACTGCCCGCGGAGTTCCCAAAGGGGTTCGCACCGTTCTACTGCATGAAATACGAAGTCAGCCAGGGCCGATACGCCGAGTTCCTCAATCAACTGGCCGCAAAACAGACGGAAAAACGCTACCCGTTTCCCACGATACCGAAGCGATTCTCCGGCAACGGGATCCACACCGTCAGGAAGACCGCCGAGGGCTTTGCGGCGACAAAGCCCGACAGAGCGGTCAACTGGGTCTCCTGGGACGACTGCATGGCGTATCTGGACTGGGCGGGCCTGAGGCCCATGACAGAACTGGAGTTCGAGAAAGCCTGCCGCGGCCCGCTCAAGCCGGTCAAAGACGAATACGCCTGGGGAACCGGCGAGTTGATCGAGGCGGCGTGGCTCTGGGCGCCTCTGCCCCAGCCGCCGGCCCCGCTGCCGATGGGCATCTGCGGCCCCGAAGGACGCATCAAGGCCGGCTGCACATACTGGGGAATCGCGGCAATGAGCGGGCATCTGCGCGAACGGACGGTGACGGTGGGCCACATCGAGGGCCGCCGCTTCACCGCCGTCTGCGGAGACGGATCGCTCGACGAAACCGGCATGGCCAACGTCCCCAACTGGCCCGGCCCGTCTGAGAACTGGCCCGCGGCGGCGACCGCCGGGGGAGGCTTCAGCGGCGGGCCGTGGTACAAGGACAAAGCACGCCTTCGCGTCTCGGACCGCTTCCTGTCGTCATGCCTGCGGAAGCAGCGAGACAGGAGCTACGGGTTCCGCGGCGTCCGCCACGCCCCCGGCGGGAAGAGCAAATAGAACAGAGGCGCAGCAATCACGCTGTTGTGCGTGATTGACGCGCTGGAATACGCTATGATAAGTTCTACAAACCCAATGAACTCCATTTCCAACCGCGATAACTCTGGAGACATGAAAATGGAACGAAGAGAATTCTTGATCGGTTCGCTGGCCGCCGCCGGCGCAGGGGCTCTGTCATCCGGATCGGCCCGAGCCGAAAAGTCAGCAAAGCCCGCCAAAGCAAAACTGCGGATATGCAGCCGCGAGGGGTGCATTCCGGGCGAAACGCTCAAGGAGAAGGTCAGACGGCTGCACGACTGGGGCGCCGCGGCGGTCGAACTGAACGGCGGCAGACTCGCCGAGAGAACAAAGGAGATCACCGACGCGCTTAAAGGCACGAGGATCGTCGTCGGGGCGATCTGCGGCGGATACTCCGGGCTGCTGATCTCGCCGGACAAGGCCAAACGCGACGAGGCGGTCTCAACGATGAAGAAGACACTGACCGCTGCGGCGAAGTGGAACGCCGCGGGCGTGATCGCCGTCCCTGCGTTTAACCGCCACAAGCAGCTCATCGGCAAGGACGCTCGCGACGCGCTTATCGAGGCCCTCAAGCGGATCGGCGAGCACGGCGCCAAAGTCGGCGTGCCGGCGATGCTCGAACCTCTGAACCGCAAGGAGGCGTATTTCCTGCGCCAACTGGCCGACGCGGCGTCGATCTGCCGCGACGTGGGAAGCCCCGGCGCAGCGATGATGGGCGACTTCTACCACATGTACTTCGAGGAGACGTCCGACCAGGGAGCGTTCCTGTCGGGAGGCGAGTATCTGCGACACGTTCACCTCGGCAGCATAAAGCGGAAGCTGCCGGGCCAGGACGCGCGCAGTTTCGTCGACGGATTCGTGGGACTCAAGCGGATCGGGTACCAGGGCTGCATGAGCCTCGAGTGCGGGTGCATCGGCAAGAAGGACGTGGAGATTCCAAAATCATTCAGATTCCTCGAAAAACAGTGGGCGGAGGCGACAATATGACGGCGTCGAACAGGCGATACTCAACTCTGGCGGCCGCGATGGCGGTGGTCCTGACACTCTGCACGCTGGCCCAGTGCGCAGGCAAGAGCGTCAGGGTCTACTTCGGAACCTACACCCACAAGGGAAGCAAGGGGATATACCTCAGCAAACTGAACCTTACGACAGGGGCGTTGAGCAAGCCTGTCTGCGCCGCGGAAACCGACAATCCCACGTTCCTGGCGATACATCCTTCGGGGCGATTTCTTTACGCCGCGGGCGGTGCGACCAGGATCGACGGCAAGCGGACCGGCCTGCTGACGGCGTTTTCGATCGACAAGGCCGGCGGGAAACTCACGCAGCTCAACCGCCGGTCGTCGGGAGGCGCGGGCCCCTGCCACGTTGTCGTCGACGCCGCGGGCAAGTTCGCATTGACCGCCAACTACTCCGGCGGCTCGGTGGCGTCGCTGCCGATAGGCCCCGACGGCAAGCTCGCAGAGGCCGTCACCGTCATCAAACATTCCGGATCGAGCGTAAACAAGCGGCGCCAGACCCGCGCGTTCGCACATTCGATCAACCTCGATGCGGCCAATCGGTTCGCCGTCGCGGCGGATCTGGGAGCCGATAAGCTGTTCGTCTACAAGTTCGACCGCACCAGCGGCAAACTCACGCCAAACGCCCCGCCCGCGACGACGCTGCCTCCGGGCTCCGGGCCGCGACATTTCGCGTTCGCTCCGAAAGGCAAGTTCGCCTACGTAATCAACGAAATGCTCTCGACGGTCACCGCAATGTCGTTCGACGCCGAGAAGGGAACGTTGACGAAACTGCAGACGATCTCGACCCTGCCGGCGGACTTCAAGGGACCCAACACGACAGCCGAGGTGCAGATCCATCCGTCGGGCAAGTTTTTGTACGGTTCGAATCGCGGCCACGACAGCATCGCCGCATTCGCCGTCGACGTCGAATCCGGCAAGCTCACGCTGATAGGCCGCCAGTCGTGCGGCGGCAAGTGGCCCAGGAACTTCTGCATCGATCCGACCGGCCGGTTCATAGTGGCCGCAAACAAGAACACCGACAACGTAGTCGTATTCCGAATCGACCAGAGCAGCGGCAGGATAGAGCCGACCGGCTCGGAAATCACCGTCTCGGCGCCGGTGTGCGTGAAATTCCACATCTCCAACCCAGTTGAAGGGAAAGGAAAATGAACAGATCACTGACAATCTCGATCGCACTGATCGCTGCGGCCTTCGGCTCGGTCGGCTGCTCGGATCTGCTGGAGATCATGCCGTCCAGCGGCCCGAAGGACGTTGACGGAGTGTTGGAGTCGTTCAAGACCGATCTTGGCGAACTCAGTGAGACCTACCCCGAACTTTCGGGCGCTGGCGAAATGAAGGTCGTCAGCGACCCGGACGGTTCGTCGAAGACGGCGGCCTACACCAAGAACTGCAAGTTCACCGGCAAGGCGGGCTACAAGGACACCGGCATGAACGCCTGCGCGGTGGCTCTGCGGGTGATGACCGGCCGGCGGTTCAGCAAGGACGTGCGCGAAGTGGCGATGCCGCAGCCGGACCATACGTGGAGAAATCTGAAGCTCGTCGGCTGGACGACACTGCACGCGGGCAAGAAGCCGTCAAGAGGCTTCAAAGCCGCGATGCAGAAACTGATCGACGAGCACGTGGCGATGATCGACGCCCTCGACAAAAAGGCCGCCGCCGATTGAGCGGGACCGGGGGCAGCCTACAGACGAACCGCCAGGAGTGATTCATCCAGCAGATCGGCCAGCAGGTCCGTCTCGCCGCCGGTTGGCGGATCGTCGCCCAGCAGCCGCAGGTCGGAGTCGGCGCTTGCGATGCGGTGCGGCGTTTCGGATATCGAATTCGCCGGTATCCGATCGGCCAGGGCCGCTACCAGCGGATATTCGACAGACGGGACGAGTGCCGGACCGTGCGCCGCCGGCGCGGCTGAGTCTTCGTAGGTATCGAGGATATCCGTCAGGCCTTCGGCGTCTGCGGCGCCTACCGGGGCGGAGGGCATCGCAGCCTGCACGAGATGCGTGTCCTCGTCAATGATGGTCCGACCGACGTTCATGAAACGAAAGTTGGCGGCCTCGGACGTGGCGGTGACAAGCATGGCGCCGAAATCGTCAGCGTACCTCCTGCGACTCGCGGGAAGCGGTTCGCGGAAATTGTAGCGACTGCTGCCGCCGACGCCGTTTACGAAGTAGAGCATCTCGCCGACCTCAAGCCGCTCGTAGGTGTGATCGTGTCCGCTGAGGACAATGTCGGCTCCCCAATCGGCGAAGGGCCATTGCATCTCGAGGCTGGAGCCGTGCCACCCCGACGAATACGGCGGATGGTGCATGTAGACGATTTGCCACGGCGCCGTCGATGCGGCCAGTTGCGTCTGAAGCCAGCTCTTCTGGGCGACCATGTCGGTCGGGTGCCAGATCGCCTTGTCGCTGTCCAGGACGAAGAAGTGAATCGGCCCCTGGACAAAGTCGTAGTATCTCTCGGAGCCTGATGTGCCGCTGCCGGCCACACCTGCGCCGGGAAGCGTGAAGTAGTCCAGATACTCGTCGATGCCGCCGGCGTCGGTGTAGTCATGGTTGCCCAGCGACGGGAAGAATGCGTTTATCGGGCTCGATCCGCCAGCGCAGTACGGGCCGACTTGAACATCGGTGAGATAAGGGTCGTAGTACCGCCCCACCACCTCGTCGAACGTGGTGAAAGCGTAACGATTGTCGCCGGTGGTGATTACAAAATCCGGGGTCCAACTGTCTACCATGTCGGCTACGGCTGCTTCGTCCGGCGACCCCAAGCCGTAGTCGCCGATAACCGCGAATCGAACCGTCTGGTCCGGAGCCGATGCGGGAAAGACGGGAGCCGCGACTGAATCGCCGAAGACGCCGCGCAGGATCGCAAAGTCGGTGAGATCCGCCCGGCCGTCGATATTCAGGTCCGCGTCGAGATCGCCAAACGCGCCGCTCAGACCGAATTCGCTGACGAACGCCCCGAGATCGCTCGCGCCGACAGTTCCGTCACCGTCGATATCGCCGACGGCATTGCCTGCGTAAAACACGTCTGCACTGTCGAGATTCGTGTTTGCGTTAGCCTTGACAGTCACCTCGATCCACTGATTCAGCACCGTCCTGTCGGCCCAGATTATCGTGATGCGGTCGGCCCCGTCGACTCCGGCGTTACCCCGAATTGTCACGCTTTCCGGCTCCGGCGCCGGAATCCAGCTATCAGGGGCTACGGGGCTGTTAACCCGGAACTCGAAGTCAGCGGCGGTCACGGCCTCGGACAGATCGTCCATGTCGACCATCAGCCCGTTAATCCCCCGCCAATACGCCGTCCGGTTCGCCGCCCCGGCCGATCCTCCGGGAAGAAGCGGAGTCTTGTCCGGAGCGATCGCCGCGTCATCTGAGGCCCCGGCGGCCGGGTCGTTGCCGTCGGCAATTGAGTTGTTGTAGAAAATGTGACGGGCGACGACTTGCGAGTCCAGAGAATTCGCGTCCAGTTTGACGTTTTCGGCGTCGATGGTCACCTGGGCCGAATAGACGCCCGGAAACGCCCCCCCCGATATCGTCACGTCGTATGCCCCCGGGGGCAACTGCATCTGGTAGCCTCCCGAAGCCCACGACGTTGTGCTGTGCGTCGTTGGGCCCACGGCGGTCACCGTAACCCCGCCGAACCCCTCGCCGCCGTCGAACTTGCGGTCGCCGTCGGCGTCGGTCCATATCGTCCCCACCAGATACGGATCGCCGAGAGACCAGGGCCTGCCGAAATCCTGCGTCACCACGTTCGGGCCTACATCGTTTTCACCGCCAGCCCAAGGGAGAGAGGCGATGCCCGTATGCACCCACAGCGGGTTCATTATGTTGTTGCGATGTCCGGGCGGGCTCTGCATGCCGTCGACGCCGCCGCCCCAATCGACAACAAATCCCGCGTGCCCGTGCAACGCTGATTTGGCGTATGCGAAGATATTCTCGCCGAGATTCCTCCAGTCGTATCCCGTCGCGTCGACTCTTTGGCCGAGGTCCGGGCCTGGCGGAAACACGTGCGCCTGATCGTTTTCATCGATCATCGTCTGGCTGTGAAACTCAGCGGCATCGTCGAGCAGCGGACTCCAGGCGACCGGGGCGGTCGCCGTCAGCGTGCTCCAGTCGGCTTGAAGCGTTGATCCGACGACGCCGAAGTAATCCAGCGCATCGTCAATATCAGTATCGGATGAAGCGGCCGGCGTGCCGTAACCGGTGATGAAATGGCCCAGATGGTCCTCCGGAAAGGTCCGCATGTCGTTGATCAGCCAGAGCATCTCCTGCTCGAACGGCGACGGCGACGCCGACAGCAGCAGACGCGGTTCGAGCTGCTCCAGCACGGGCGAAATCGAGAGCGTAGAACTCCCAAGCCTGTTCGTTTCATCCGGTAAAACCATAACTGACTCACTCTCCAAGCACCCGACCGCCGAAGGAGGCCTCCTGATCCAGACCTCCGCACGCCAAGGCGAGTATTATACCACAGTTTCGCGAATCGCGAAGTCAAAGGACGCAATATTCCTCCGCATAATGTCGAAATACCCGCTATTTGCTTCGGCTTGGAGCATAAACCGTACAAACCGGGACATGCGACTGGATGCCTTTCGATCGTCCCTGACACCTTGACGCTTGACGGGTTCTTGGTTAGCCTATGATTCGCCATCTGGGTCCGCGCGGGCGCCTGGATGGATCAGCGACGTTCTCATTTTGAAGAATATCGCCTGGGAGACAACTGATGGCGACGACCGATACGACCGGGATGCTCATAAACGAACTGACGCTAAGGGGGCTGTTGTCGTTCGGTCCGGATTCACCACCGTTGAAAATGCAGCCGCTCAACGTACTCATCGGCCCCAACGGTTCAGGCAAGTCGAATCTGGTCGAAGCGATCGACCTGCTGCGGTCGGCGGCCGCAAAGATAACCTCGCCTATGAGGGGGCCTGGCGGCGGAGGCGTAATGGAATGGATATGGAAGGGTTCGCCGGCCAGCAACGCTCATATCGAGGCCGTTATAGAAAACTCAAAAGGCAGCCAAGCTCTCCGTCATGTGATTGAATTCACGCAGACATCGGCGATGTTTGAACTTGTAGATGAGGCAATCGAGAATGCCGAATCGTCCCCCGGCCATGATGAAGTCTACTTCTTCTATCGATTTCAGCATGGACACCCCGTGGTGAATATTCGAAGCGAAGAAGAGCCTCGCCGCCTGCAGCGTGAAGACCTGATTCTCGACGAATCAATTCTTTCGCAACGCAAAGATCCGGATCAGTATCCCGAACTGACTTACCTTGCAAAAGTCTACAGTTCGTTCAGGTTGTATCGAGAATGGTCGTTCGGGCGATCATCCGTCTTTCGCAGCCCTCAATCAGCGGACTTGCCCGGCGATCGTCTGGAGGAGGGTTTCTCCAATCTCGGACTGTTCCTCAACCATCTCAGGAGCATACCCAAAGCCAAGAACGCAATCATCGAGCATCTCAGGGACTTGTACGAAGGACTCGATGATTTTGACGTCAGAATCAAGGGCGGAACGGTCGAGGTGTTTCTTACCGAGGGAAACTTCACCGTTCCGGCAAGCCGTCTTTCGGACGGCACACTGCGGTATCTGTGCCTGCTGGCGATTCTATGCGACCCCGATCCTCCCGCACTGATCTGCATTGAAGAACCCGAGCTTGGGCTTCACCCGGACATGATGCCCAAGATCGCCGATCTGATGGTCGCAGCGTCCGAGCGAACCCAATTGATAGTCACGACACACTCAGACATTCTTGTGGACGCCATGACGGACCGACCCGAATCGGTCGTGGTGGTTGAAAAGCACAATGGCATGACTCAGACCAGGCGACTTGAGAATACCGACGAGCTTAAGGAATGGCTCGGAAAATATCGCCTCGGCGAACTCTGGACGCGCGGGCAGCTTGGGGGCAACCGCTGGTGAGTGCAAGCATCTACATAGAAGGCGGTGGTGACTCGAAGTATCTGAGGACTCGATGCCGCGAGGGATTCAGTAAGCTGCTCAAACGATGCGGTTTCTCCGGCAGATTGCCCAGAACCATAGCTTGCGGGAGCCGAGGCGACGCATTCGACTCCTTCAAGACCGCCTGTCACACGGCCCCAGAGGGGCGATACGTCGCGTTGCTCGTCGATAGCGAGGACCCGGTAACCGACATCGAACAGCCCTGGACGCATCTGAGCGATCGGGACCGATGGTCAAAGCCGCCTGGCGCGCATGACGAACAAGTGCTTCTAATGGTCACATCCATGGAAACATGGATTATCGCTGATCGTAGCACGTTGCGATCGCATTACGGCCCGGATCTGCGGGAATCCGCATTGCCGGCGCCAGACAATCTGGAGTCACGGGATCGACGCTCGATACAGGACGCACTGTCAAGTGCAACGCGAAACTGCGGGAACGCCTACCGGAAGGGCAAACGCTCCTTTGAAATTGTCGGAAAGCTCAATCCCGATGTATTGGCGGAATATCTCCCCAGTTTCGCAAGGTGCAAACGACTGCTTGCCGCGAAGCTGTAGCTCCGACGCCGATCGTCAACACGACAGTCAGGCAAACTGGCGATGTCTCGTCGTCGCACTTGTAGAAGTTCATCACCTTCATTTTCCCGTCACCGCCTGGAGCTTGAAGCTGTAGGCGTAGTCCCCGGCCGGCAGCAGGTATTCGGGGTGCGGGCGGGCGCCCCAACTGTTGTCGCCGCCGACGCCCATCTGCTTGTGATCGATATTGACAGTGATCGTGTCTCGGACGGGCAGTTCGTGAGTGTGCCGGGCGGATTCCAGGTCGGCCGGCGTGTAAGGCCAGGCGCTTACGCTCAGCACCCCCCCGACGCCGACAGCACGCAGACCAGCGCCCTGGGAATCAGTCAGCGTAACCCAGCGAACGTCGGTTCGATTGGCGTTTTCCTGGGGGCGTACGTACGGATGCACCAGATCTGCGACTTTGCCCCGATAGAGTCCCACCGCGGCGCCGGTCTTGCGGTCCATGTACGTCTCGTGCGGGCCGCGACCGAACCAGGCCATCTTGTCAAACGCGGCGGGAATCGCCATCCGCATCCCGATCCGCGGAATGTTCGGAGCCTTGGCCGACGGCTTGATCGAGCAATCGACCTTGACGGTTCCGTCGCCGCTGATCGTGTAGACGCCTCGCCACGTCGACGCGCCGGCGACGACGGCGGCTTCAGCGGTGATACGGACTACCTGGGGTCCTCTCCGCTCGGCGGTCACCGACGTAGTCTTCCGCGTCGGCCCGGCGTTCTTCCAGATCCCCAGGCGATTGGGCATCCTGTTGCCGCGATCGTTGTCGATCGGCGCTCGCCAGAAGTTCGGCTCAAGCGGAGCGGAGATCAGTTCGACGTCGCCTGTCTTGAAGGACGTCACGGCGCCGCTCTTACGGCTAACCGTCACTGAAAAACCCTTGCCCTTTACGGCAAACGCATCCGTCGACTCGATGAGTTTGACGTGCGGCATCGCCGCGGGGTCGGGCTCCGGAGCCGGTGGGGTCTTCCACGGGATCTTGAACTGGTCCCACGCCACAACATGGCCTTTGTCCGCCCAGAGCGTATCGGCGTTCAGGGCGAAGGCGACCTTGAGATGGTATTCGGCGCCCGCGATGAGTTGGAGTTTCTTGATAGGAATCGCAACGTCAACAGTCTTCCCCGCCGGGACCTTCAACTTGCCCAACGCCCCGCTGTCGACGATTTTTCCGTCGCAGGTCACCTCCCACGAAGCGGAGACGAAGTCAAGGTCCCGGAAGATGTACTTGTTGCGGACCTTAACCCGACCGGCCGGCAGGTCCACGGGGATAACCTTGATGTTCTGATAGACCTTCCTGACTTCCATGAGCGAGGGATTGGGTCTTCGATCCGGCTGGACGAGCCCATTGCAGCAGAAATTGCCGTCGTTGGGCTTGTCGCCGTAATCGCCGCCGTAGGCCCAGAACTCCTTTGGCGGATCGGCGGACTTGCGGGCCTTGTCGAAATCGAGCCACAGCACCGCCGAGGCCGGCGGTTTGGCGTCGGGCTTGTTAAGCTCATCGACCGACAGCGCCTTGTTATGGATCCTCACTCGGCGGATCAGGCCGCGGAAGTTGCGATCGGGATACTGGGCGTTGCGACCGATACAGACCGGATAGCCGCACGAGGCGATTGTCGCATTAGACTTCCTGGTCGCCGCGAGTTTCCCGTCAATGTAGAGCTTCAGAGCCTTGCCGTCGTAAACCCCGGCGACCTGGCGCCACTTGCCCAGCCAATCGTCCGGCAGCGGCGTGTTGAGCGTGATCCACTTGGCGGCCTTGCTGAATATGTTGAATTCGAGTTTGCCGCCGCTGACGTCGATTTTCAGGCCGAACTGCGTGTCGCCTTTGCCGACAATCGGCGAGTGGGTCGACGCGGCCTCGGGCTTGACCCAGGCCTCCAGCGTGAGGGCCTTTCCGGTTATGTCCAGGCTCTCATCATCCGGTACGGGGGCGTAGCCGCGCAACCCTCTCGCGCCGCCGAAGCTTTCCAGCTTGCCGAATATCTTCACGGTGCGGCCGGAGCGGGCGGCGTCGGCGACCGAGAGCGACGGAGAGGACTTCTTCAGCAGCCCCTGATCGACCCAGTCCCAGATGAATCCGCCCTGGAGGTGTTTGTACTTCTCGATGACGGTCCAGTATTCCTGGAGGTTGCCGACCGAATTGCCCATGGCGTGAGCGTATTCGCACAGGATCAGCGGGCGGGTCTGCGGCTTGGACGCATATGTTTCGATCGACTTTATGCTCGCGTACATCGGGCATACGATATCGGTGTGAGGCCTGTGTCCGGCGCGCTCGTAATGCACCGGCCTGGACGGATCGCGCTTGTGAATCCACGCCGAAGCCTTCTCGAAATTGACCCCGTCGCCGGCCTCGTTTCCCATCGACCAGATGATCACCGACGGATGATTCTTGTCGCGCTCGACCATGCGAACGACGCGATCGAGATGGGCCTTGCCCCATTTGGGCTTCTTGGCCAGCGACGCCGGCCCGTAACCCATGCCGTGCGATTCGATATTCGCCTCGTCGATCAGGTAGATGCCGAACTGATCGCACAGATCGTACCACTGCGGGTCATCGGGATAGTGGCAGGTTCGAACGGCGTTGATGTTGTTCTGCTTCATCAGCTTTATGTCGCGGATCATCGACTCGCGGGTAATGTAGTGCCCGGTCACCGGATCGTGTTCGTGCCGGTTGACGCCTTTGCAGTAGATCGCCTTGCCGTTGACCAGGAGTTGTCCGTCCCTGATCTCGACTTTGCGGAATCCGACCCGGCAGCCGACAACTTCGATAACCTCGCCGGCGCCGTCGGTCAGCGTTATCAGCACTCGATACAAATTCGGTTGTTCGGCGGACCACTGGGCGGGCTCGGAGATCGTGAGTTTTGGGGAGATGAGTTTCGAATTCGCACCAGGCTTGAGATCGACGGGGCCGACTTTCATCGAAGCAACCTGCTCGCCCTTGCCGTCAAGCAGATCAACCGCAATCGAGCACTTACTCGGTTGTCCGCCGAAGTTCCGCACATCCATCTTGAGCGACAGCACGCCGTTGCGGTATTTGCCGTCGAGCGACGCGTCGACATGAAAGTCGCGCACGTGCAGTTTGCCGGCCGACCAGAGGTACACGTCGCGGAAGATCCCGCTGAGGCGCCAGAAGTCCTGACACTCGAGATACGTTCCGTCCGAGTATCGATAGACCTCGGCGGCCAGTACGTTCTTGCCGTCCTTGAGATGCTTTGTGATGTCGAATTCCGCCGGCGTGCGGCTGCCCTGGCTGTAGCCGACCTTCTTGCCGTTAACCCAGAGATAGAACGCAGAACTGACGCCGTCGAAATGGATGAACACCTGTCTGCCCTTCCAGTTCCTGGGCACGGTGAATTCCCTGCGGTACGAACCGACCGGATTTCGATGGTTGTACGCCGGCCAGTCCGCGGGCGGCGTGCCGGTAACGCGGGGCGGATCCTTCTTGAAGGAATACGGTTGGTTGCAGTAGATCGGGACGCCGTAGCCCTGCATCTGCCAGTTCGACGGCACGGCGATCTCCTTCCAACTGCTGACGTCAAACGACGGCTTGTGGAACCCGACCGGGCGTTTGGACGGCTTTGGAGACCAGTTGAACCTCCACTTGCCGTTCAGCGACAGGTGGAACGGCGAAGCGTCGCACGTGGCTTTGAGGGCCGAGGCGGCGCTGGGATACGGGAGGCTCGTGCTGCGGGCCGGAGCCTTGTTCCGTCCGATAACGCCGGGATTCTCCCAATCGGGGCTCTGGGCGTGAACCTGAACGTGAGACGCCAAAGCGGACAGGGCAACCACAGCAGCCGCAACCAGTACGAATACGTTTGCATTCATAGTGTGCTCCTTTTCTTAGATTTGTAACGTCGAGACGTTCGCAAAGCAACCGCACCACACGTCGGGTCGTTGTCAGTGACTGGTTTTTGCCACGGGATTTGCGGAGGCTGAGCGTTTTGTATTTCGACACAGAGACGCAGAGACTCAGAGAACGGCCAAGGTTGGTTCCTGCTGTTCTCGGCGTCTCTGTGTCGCATGATTGGTGTTCAGGATCCACGGTGATGAACCGGTTGTTGCCGCGAGATTTCGCCACACCGCAGGAATCAGGCACGCCCGGATCGCATTTCGGCCGCGTTTTTCATTGCCAGTCGCCGACGGCGTTGGTAGCTTAAAGCGTCAAATAACAGGATAAGGAGCACCATATGCAGCAGGCGATAACTCTGGGGACTTTTGTTTTCTTCACCGGACTGGTCGGTCTGATCACCTGGATCATAACGCACAAAGACGATCACGGAACGTCCACCGGCTATTTCCTGGCCGGTCGATCGCTTACATTCCCGCTTATCGCAGGCTCCCTGCTGCTTACGAACCTCTCGACCGAGCAGATGGTCGGGCTGAACGGAGACGCCTTCACAGATGGGTTCTGCGTGATGGTCTGGGAGGTGGTCGCCGTTCTGGGGCTGGTTGCGATGGCGATGTTTTTTCTTCCACGTTTCCTAAGGAGCGGCGTAGCCACTGTTCCGCAACTGCTCAACATTCGATTCGATCACCAGACCGAGGTGATAACGAACCTGATTTTCCTGATCGCCTACGCGACCATCCTGCTTCCGATAATCCTCTACACCGGCGCTAAAGGCATGATCGGGATTCTCGATATTGAGGGGATGCTGGGAATTAACAGAACCGCGGCACTCTGGCTTATCGTTTGGGTCGTCGGCCTCATCGGAGCGATGTATGCGATATTCGGAGGCCTTCGATCGGTCGCTGTGTCCGACACGCTTAACGGTGTCGGCCTGCTGGTCGGCGGGTTCCTGATCACCTATTTCGGCCTGTCTTTTCTTGGCGGCGGCGAGGGAATCGTCTCAGGTTGGAAAACGCTGACCGCCGGTCAGGCCGAGAGGCTTAACTCCATAGGCGGCGCGAAAACATCGGTGCCGTTTGGGACGGTCTTTACAGGCATAATGCTGCTGAACCTGTTCTACTGGTGCACCAACCAGCAGATCATCCAGCGAACTTTCGGCGCCAGGAGTCTGGCTGAGGGTCAGAAAGGCGTGTTGCTGACCGGACTGCTCAAACTCCTTGGTCCTATGTATCTGGTTCTGCCAGGCATGATGGCCTTTGCATTATTCGCTTCTCACGGCATTGAATCAGTCGATGCTTACGGCAAGTTGGTTCAACAGGTCCTGCCGGCATGGTTGAGGGGATTCTTCGCCGCGGCGATGATCGGCGCCATACTGTCGAGCTTCAACTCGGCATTGAACAGCACATGCACGCTGTTCGGGCTGGGGCTGTATAAGAACGTATTCAAAAAGGACGCTACCGAACAACAGATCGTAAGATCGGGCAAAGTGTTCGGCTGGCTCATAGCCGGAGTCGCCATGTGCGTCGCCCCGCTGCTGGCTGAAGTCGGCAGCATATTCGGCTATCTTCAGACGATGAACGGTTTGTACTTCATCCCGATCTTCTCTGTGGTGCTGGTCGGCATGCTCTCCAAACGCGTACCGCCGATTGCGGCCAAAACAGCCTTAATCGTAGGCTTCCTGGCGATCCTGGGCGGATACTTCATCCCGCTGGGAGCCAAAGACGCCGAGATCGTAGCCAAGAACGCCCTACAGATCGAAGGCGCTGAGAACAGTGTGACATTCAAGGTCTGCATGACCAAGCCGTCCCAGGAACCCGTAGCGGTGAAGTATGCAACCCAGGCGGGCACTGCAGAAGAGAACGCGGACTATCTGGGCGTCAGAGGCTCCCTTACCTTCGCACCTGGCGAGACAGTAAAGGACATAACCGTCAAACTCCTGGGTGATGAGGTCGACGAAGACAGGGAGGCGTTCTTTCTGACGATTGAGGCGCCCGACGGAATCAGTGTCAAGAAGGCGTACACGATTCATACTGGACAAGCGGCGGCTGTCGCCCGTATCGTCGATGCAAGGGAACGCTCAAGCGACACTGAAAAAGAAATCTCCGATATGCTGAAAGAGGCCGACAAGACGCCCGAAGTTGGCTCAAAAACGCTCACAAGCCACATCCACAACTTCCACTTCCTCGGCGTCGTGTTCGCACTGCTGGTCGCGCTGATGCTGGCCATCGGATTCATCAAACCGCGACAGACACCGTGGGTGCAGGAAGACGCCAAGGCCATCGACATGACCCCGTGGAGGCATGCTGTCACGGCGTCGGTCATACTGGTGCTGATAGTGCTGGCGATCTACGCAGTCTTCGCCGACTTCTCCGTGCTGGGATGAGGCGCGTGGCGCGGATTGCGATTCTCGCCGCCTGCGCCGCGCCGGCGTGCGGTGCGTGTTTAACAGCCGGCGGCGGCACAGAGACTTAGAGGACGGCGGACGGCTCATCGCAGTTGACCCATAGGTGAGAGTGCAGGTTGCACTTCGGTCTCCAGGCCTCTGAGATTCATCGCCTGCCTTGCCCCACAGCAAGCTTGTATCGCACAGCCGCTTCTTTGGCGCCGATAACGCGGGCGTGAATCGCCACGGCCTGCAGCCGGCCGGACCAGCGACGGTCTCCATTCCATTCATCGCCGAACAGCAGATGCATGGGCGACCAGTTGCTGAAATCGCCCTGGACTCTCTCGCTTTGCAGCACGCTCTTGCCGTTGAGGTAACAGGATAGTCTCCCCGGCGAGTAAGTCACGACAACGTGGTGCGGTTTGCCGGCGGTGAGTCTGCAAAGCTTCATCTCCGGACTCGATCCGTTTTCACCGGTCCGCGGAGTCCGCAACCGCATGACCAGATCGGCGTACTCCTGGCCAAGCGTGAAGTTGCGTCTATAAGCGTCCCGCGAGAACGAGATAATCCGCGTGGGTCCGTTCTGCTTTATGTCCACGGGCGTGATAAGAGCCTCGATCGACAACTGGCTCGACGCCTTGCAGGCCTTCAGCAGTTTCGCGTCGGCGTCCTGGGCGATCATGGCGCCCCGGCCGAGAACCATCTCGCCCCCCGAGCCGATCGCGGCGTTATCGCGGGGCTTGATCGCCGAGACTACGCCGGGGAACTTGTTCATCGATTTCCCGGAGGCCCACACAAAGACCGCGCCGTCAGTATTGCCGGGCCAGGAGTCGGACATTTTCGGCGTTTTGACGGCCGCAACCGGTTTCGGAGGCGGTTTCACCGTCGCGGTCTGCGTTCCGCGTTTTGTGGTGTCGAAGCAGACCATCGCCCCGCTGCGGTCCTTGGCGCAGAGCAGCCCGCCGGCCAGCGTTATGTGAGGATAGCACGTTGCGCGAAGTCCGCTGTTGATTCGAGCGAGTTCGGTGTATCTCGACGCCGAGGCGTCAAGCAGCCTGACGGCCCCGTTTCCGAATGCGATGATCTTGTCGTCTGCGGTGGCCAGGCACGATCCGTCGCCGAAACTACCGCCGGACCAGAGCAGCTTGCCTGTCTCGGCGTCCAGGCAATTGATCGATTTCCTGATAACGTACGCGCGCCCGCGGCATATAAGCGGGCTGCCGGCTGTCGCGTAGTACTTCGATCGCCACAGCGGCTTGATGCGGCCTTTGGCGACCTTGAACATCACTGCGACCTTGTTGTTGTACGCCGAGGTGACCAGCACTCGGCTACCGGCCCCCGCGGGAGTCGGGATGTTGCAGGCGAATTCAGTTTGCCATTTCGTAGTCGCAACCGTCCTGCCCTCGAAGCCCCTGTCGATCCGCATGACGACCAACTCCCGCAGCGTCAGCACCGCTGCGCACTCATTCCCGTCGACGGTCAGCGGCGTCAGTCCGCCGGTATGTCCCGCCGGTCCGGAGTATTGGGAACTCCAGAGCCGCCGCCCGGTCGACTTGTCGAATCCCATGACAGTCCCCGTCGGCGCCCCGACTTCCATAAGCAGAGTCTTGCCGCGAATCAGCACTGAGCCGGGATATCCGTAGTCACGCCTTCCGCCGCCGGCGGTGGGCCGTCTGGGAACCTTGTACTTGTCGTAGAGATTCAAGCTCCAGACCGGCGCGCCGCCTTTTGCCGCGTTCCAACACCGCAGATCGCCGTCAATGCTGACGGTGTAGAGCAAACCGGTCGATTTGTCGTACGTCGGGGTGGACGACGGGCCGCCATAGGCTCCGGCGTCGCCGGTGCTGAGCCGTCCCTGATATCGACACGGATACGACTGGCGCCACAGGCCGGCTCCCGAGGCGGCGTTTATGCAGTAAAGCGTGTCGGTCCCCATAGCGCCCGCCCGTCGCCGGGCGCCGCTCCAGCCCATAACGTAGAGTCTTCCGCTGACGATTATCGGCGAACTGCATCCGTAGCCGACGTTTCGACTCCAGAGCTTTTTCGGGGGCCAACCGGCCGGCCAGCCGGACTTCTCCGTCGTCACGCTACTATGATCCGGCCCCCGCCAGCAAGGCCAGTCCGCGGCGCACACAACCGACACGCAGGCGCCGACAACAACTACGGAAATAAGAATTTTCGCTCTGTTCATCGCACACAGTGTAACGTGCGCCGCGGGTCGATGATTTCCGAATTACTTCCGCGACGCCATATCGTAGCTCAGCATCGGGACCTGCATGTATCCCATCGCCGCGTGGGCTACGTCAATGCGGTATATCGGATCGCGCAACAGGCAGACCCGGCGATCGGTCGCCGGGATCGTGGTCGAGTAGATGCGGATTTCGCCGACCGTCGAAACGATCAACTCCTCCCGCCAGTCACCCAGAACGTCGGCGATCGCGATCACTCGTCCCGCCAACTCGCCGAGTCGCGGGCCATTGTGCTTTTCGATTCGCCGGCCCCGGACCAGTTCCCTTTGCGGATCTGCGTCCCAGTAGGCAGCCCGCGGCGCCAGGCCGCCGAGATCCTTCATCGCCAGCACCTTACCGGCGGAATTCCTGAGCCATCGCTTGTCCTTCAGGTCCCGCTCGCCGCTGTAGCACTCGGCTCCGGGATGCCGGGGATCGATATCGCTCACCAGCCCCGATGAGTGAATGTGGGTCGTGGGCTTGTCGTGCCCCCAGAGCATCCGACCGGTCGCCGCGTCGACCATGCACATGGCGTTGGACCGCCGGCGAGGCTCAATTCCGTAGTAAATCTCCAGGCCCGGGCGCTTCGGATCCAAATCGCCGACGTAGCAGTGGTCCGGATGCCCCAGGCCGGTCGACCAGAGACTCGATCCGTTGTCGTCGATAACGGCCGAGCCGATTATCACCTCGTCGCGACCGTCGTTGTCCACGTCCGCCGCGTGCATCCAGTGGGCGCCCTGGCCCCAATACTTGCGGGATTGGCTCTTGTTGGTCCAGGTCCATAACTCGCGGAGCTTGCCGGCGTGGAATTCGTACGCGGTGACGATCATCAGGTTGTACGTGCCGCGCTCGACTATCAGACACGGGGTCTTGCCGTCGAGATAGGCGACTCCAAGCTGGTTTCGCGACGCATAGTTGTACGCGCGTGAGCCGGTAAACTGCTTTCGGTCCGGCCAGGCGATTCGCGTGCGGGCCTTGCCGGTAAGACCGTCTAGGATCGTCAAGTGCTCGGGCCCGCTGACAACCTTGCCGTCGGCGCCGCGCGGATCGCCGGCGCCGCTCTTGACCGCGACTTCCGCCTTACCGTCTCCGTCGAAATCCCACACAACGTACGGCGAATACCAAATCCCCCGCTCGATCGCCCAGCCCATGTCGTATCGCCAGAGGAACTTGCCGTCGGCGCGATAGGCCTCCAGCTTGTACGTATCGGGGCTCGGCTTCCAATACTTGTACCACGGATCGATATTGTCGTGAGGCTGTTTGATCACGAAGTCCATGCGACCGTCGCCGTCGAGGTCGGCGACGCCGGCCTTCTGGAACGTGTAGTCGCCTTTGAGCTTGATGCTCAGATACGATGAACGTGCGACCGGAACAGATCGACTGAGGGTCGTTTCCTTGCCGTTGACGATCGGACGAACGAAGTATTCGCCTGTCCCGCCTGCGGGCGCCGAGTTGTCCACAAAATCGGTGGTCCTGCTGACCGGTGAGGCGTTAACGCCAACGGGCTTGCCCGAGCCGGTGCGGCGATAAACATTGAATGCGATCCCATCCGGATCGTCGTCCAGCAAACGCCACGAGATGTAAACCCTGCTCCCGCCGGCGGGCAACGCGATCAATCCTCGGTCCAGGCGCTCGACAACCCTCGTCCCGGCGTACCCTTTGACTTTCGCCCGGGGTTTCGCCGGGGCAGGCTTCCAGGATTCGACCGCAACATCGTCGACCCACGCCAACGTCTTGCCCGAACCGACGAAACGCACGTATATCCTGTCGCAGCCGTCGGGGGCCTCAACGGGAGCCTGGATCCGAATCCATCCGGGCGCCGGTCTGTTTGTGACCGACCCTGCATCCCATGAAATCAACTCGCCCTTTCCCCGCGCGACAGCCGCCAGCGTAATGTGTCCCGATTTCACTTTGACCCACGCCGAAATGCGAAACGTTCGCCCGGGACTTGCGGCGAGTCTGGTGCTGCTGGAAAAGGCCCAGTCGCGTTCCCCGTCATGGCGTATGCGGACACTCCGCTTACCGGTGTGGCTCTCGGCGTCGGTCCATGAGGCCGATCCGACCTTGGTGCGCGACCACCATCCCCACGCGGTTGCGGATGACCCTTGGCCGACCTCAAAATCGGCGTTGGCGATCCGCAGGCCGCTGGGTTCAGCTCGAACAGCCCCGACACCCATGAATACGAAAACCGGCAGCACAATAGCGATTGGGAACCTGTTCATCGCTCTCCCTCAAAAACAGCGTATTTATTACTTGGTCTTCTTGTCGCGTTTGATTCTGTGTTGCCCGTGGCAGTCGGTGCAGACCGGCGAGTCGGTGGTGAGTTTGCGATCAATATACCGCTTGATCACCTTCTCGGGTTTGGCGTCGTGATCCGAATGGCACTTGCGGCACGCGGCGTTGACTTCACTGCGTTTGAAGTACTTGTCGGGCTTGGTGGCGCCTATATCCTCATCGTTGGCGTGTCCGATGCTCGGGCCGTGGCAGTCGATGCAATAGACCTTCTGCTTAAGGTGCAGGCGGGCCAGCGGCTCCTTGACATACGTCATGTGGCAGACATAACAGCCGGCGTTGGGACCCATGGGGTTGTTCTTGGCCGCTGGCGCATCGGCCTTGGGCGCCTCGGTCAGACACCCCACGCCGAACAGCATCAGACACACGAAACCCGCGACGAACAGTAAGGCTGCCGAATTGCGGGCTATCATACGGTCTCCCATTGATGCAGCCACTTGTACTCGGGGGTAATGTGGGCGTAGTAGTTTTCGGTGCACTGCTCGACAGCTTCGCGATCGGCCTGGGTAGTCGCCTTGCCGCGATCGTATGAGCCCTTCACATTCTCCTCAAGCTGCTCGGGGATGTTCACCCCGGGGATGACAGCCGTCAATCGCTTTTCGGCGAGCATCTCCTTGACCAGTACGTGCGCCCGGTCGTCGACGCGGCCCTTGATTTCGCGCGGCTTGATGCCGAACGTCGTGCCGGCTCCGAATGGCTTGAGCCCGATAACGCCCACATCCTTGTCCGCGGCGAGCTTCAGCAGTCCGTCGCCGCCGAAATCCTTGGTCAGGAACAGGTACGGGAAGATCACCACCGAAAATTGCGGATAATCGTTCAGCACGCGGCGGAAGACCTTGGGGTTGTGCGCCGAGACGCCGAGGAAGCGGACCTTGCCGGCCTTGCGGGCTTTCTCGAAGGTGTTGGCGACCAGGTCGAGCGTCTTGGGCGTCACGTCGAGCATGGTCGCGATCTTCTTCTGGCCCTTGCCCCAGGTGGCTCCGACAGGGCGCCAGATGTCCAGCATGTCGGTGTTGTAGGCCTTGAGCCGCTTGTCGATCTCGCTGAGCATCAGCTTCTCGGTGAGGTTCTTTTCGTATTCCTCGGTGATCTTGACCGGCCAACTGGCGAAACCGATGATGAACTTGTCCCGCACGCCTACCTTGGCCTTGGCCATCGCCTTGCCGTACAGCGCCACTTCGCTGGCCATGTTGGTGTCGAGGTAGTTGACGCCGAGTTCGACGGCCTTGTCGAGGACCGGAACGCGGTCTTCGGGCTTGCTGCCGCCATGTCCGCCGAGACTGACTTCCGAGATCATCAGTTCGGTCTTGCCAAGGCGGCGGTAGCCCATCTTGGGGTTGTAGTTGAGGATTTTCTTCTTGTCGGCCGGCTTGGCGGCGGTAGCCAGAGAAGCCGCGGCCGCTCCGGCAACCGCTGCTGAGGTGGTGCGAAGAAAGTCGCGTCGCGTGGGAGGTGGTGATGGGGTCATGTCAAAAGCTCCTTGTTATCGGGCCAATCGGTAGATTCAGTCATATATAATATCGGATGCGGACGCAAAATACCATTACGCCCAACCGCTATTTCACCCTCAGTTCGCCGTCCAGGCGATAGGTCCGGCCCTTGCGGGTTTCAAAACGGACAAGTTTTTCGCCGTATCGCACCGTGCAGGGCCGGCCCAGATTCGAGCGGATCACCGCTTCTGTAAGCTTTCGGTCCCTCCATGCGATGTCAACGCCGAACCCGCCGCGGGCTCGGAGCCCTTTTACGCTTCCGGCCGGCCAGGCTTTCGGCAACGCCGCCAGTACATGCAACTCCCGCTCCATTCCCGAATCAGTCTCCGGCACCTTGCCTTCAACCGCTGTTGCGACATGGCTTTGCAGCAGCATCTCGGCAATCCCGGAAGCGCCGCCGAAGTTGGCGTCGATGACGAACGGCGGGCAGCGGTCGAGCATGCTCGGATACGTGCTGCGCGTGATGAGTTCTTCGATCATCTTGTAGGCGTGGTCGCCGTCTTCGAGCCTGGCCCAGAAGTTGATCTTCCATGCCTTGGACCAGCCGGTCCCCCCGTCGCCGCGGAACTCCAGCGACTTGCGCGCCGCGGCAAACAGTTTCGGCGTGCCGCGGCGGGTGATCTGGTTGCTGGGGTGCAGACCGTACAGATGAGACACGTGGCGGTGCTTATTGGACGGGCTGTCGTCATCTTCGATCCACTCCTGAAGCTGCCCGTATTTCCCGATCAGCATCGGCGCCAGCCTCTTGCGGGTCGCCCGCACCCTGGTGATGAACTCTTCGTCCCCGCCCAGGACTTTGGCGGCCTCGATGCAGTTTCCGAAAAGGTCGCGTATGATCTGGCTGTCCATGGTCGGCCCGGCCCGCAAACCGCCGTGCTCCGGTGAGATCGACGGGCACGTGACCAGCCACTTCCTGGCCGGATGCTCCACGAGCGCGTCCAGGAAGAACATCGCCGCCCCCTTCATCACCGGATACGCTTTCTTCAGAAACACCTTATCGCCGCCGTAGAGGTAATGCTCCCAGAGGTGCTGGCACATCCAGGCCCCGCCGGTGGGCCACATGCCCCAACCCACCCCGTCGATCGGACCAGTCGCACGCCAGTGGTCGATGTTGTGATGACAAACCCATCCGCCAGCGCCGTAGTTGACCTTCGCCGTCCGCGAGCCGTTTTCCACCAGTTCGGCGATCATGCGCAACTGCGGTTCGTGACATTCGACCAGATTGCACATCTCAGCAGGCCAGTAGTTCATCTCCTGGTTGATGTTGATGGTGTACTTGCTCTCCCAGGGCGGTCGCATGTGGGGATTCCATATGCCCTGGAGATTCGCAGGCTGACAGCCGGGGCGAGAACTGGATATCAGCAGGTAGCGTCCGAACTGGAAGTAGAGCGTCGCCAGTTGCGGATCGTCGCCCTTGGCGAATCCCAGGATTCGCTCGTCGGTGGGGCGCTTCATCGCATCAGACGAACCGAGGTCCAACGCGACTCGTCTGAACAGCTTGCGGTAGTCGGCGACGTGATCGGAGCGAATCTTCGCATATGGTCGCGCCGAAGCGGCGGCGATGCGCGAGGCGGCCAGTGCGACAGGGTCGGCGGTGAGATCCTTGTAGTTCTTGTAGTTGGTGGCCGCGGCGATGATCAGCGTGACGCTGTCGGCTCCGGTCACGGTGACCCGCCCGTCGTCCGCGACGGTCTTCCCGCCTTCGGCCATCGCGCGGAGGCGAGCCTGAAACTTGACCTTACCCGATACGCCCTGGGCGTCGCCGCCGACTCCTGTCAGCGTCAGGCCGCCGGGCCGTAGCGCCTTGATCGAAGCGTTCTGGGGGCTTGAGAACTCCGCGGCGAAACTCACTTTCCCCGGCTTGTCGGCCGTAACGCGCATTACGATAACCTGGTCGACTGCGCTGGAGAATATCTCCCGCTTGTACTTCACGCCGCCTGAGGTGTAGCTGACGCGGGCGACGGCGGAATCCAGATCCAGATCGCGGCGATAGTCGGCCGCCGATTCGTGTCCGGCGAATTTCAGATAGACGCTGCCGACGGTCTGGTACGGCATTTGGCGAAGCGGCTTTGACAGCATCTGCGCCGCCAGCCTGGTCGCCTCGGCCCGCTTACCTGCGAAAATGAGCCTGCGAACTTCCGGCAGGACCTTCAGCGACTGCGGGTTCGACGGATCGTACGGGCCGCCGCCCCACAGGGTGTCTTCGTTGATCTGCAGGCGTTCGTTGCGCACGCCTCCGAAGACCATGGCGCCCAGTCGCCCGTTGCCGATGGGCATCGCATCGTTCCAGGTGGGAGCGGGCTTCCGCCACCAGAGCGTAAGCTCGCCTTCCGGCCGCTGAGCCCGCCCGGTAAGTTCAATATGCGTCTCCGGGCTCGCCATGCCGCCACGAACGACCAACGGCTTGAGGCGCAGCTTCGCCGCATCGGAGCTTACGTAGGCGCCTTTGACCGACTTGGAGAAATCCCAGTCCGCGACGGTTCCCGGCAGATTGCGGGACTTGTGCTCCGCATCGGCCGCCAGCGCCGCAATCTCGGCGGGCTTCAATGCCCGGTTATAGATCGTGACGCGGTCCATTTCACCGCGAAATCGGCAACCGGGAGTCCGCGTCGCGTTGCCAATTCGCAGAGGATAGCGGTTGCCGGCCATCGGCGGCATGGATTTGGCTCCGGTTGAGGCGACCTCCCGGCCGTTAAGGTACAGTTTGCGAACGCCCTGGGGCCGTGAGTAGACCCCGGCGACGTGCGACCACTTGCCTTGCGGGAGTTTGGCCGCGAAACGCGTCTGCACATTGCCCGTGATCATTCGCAACGAGTAGCCCGGCCAGGTGTCGAGCATGTATGCATTGTCGTCCTTGTCGATAATACGAGCGCTTCCGCCGGCGAATTCGCCCGGTTTGATCCACGCCTCCATAGTCACCGCATCCCGCAAATCCAGGGCCTTGCAGTGCCCGGCGCCATATGCGGTCTTGCCGTCAAGCCGCAGCACGCCGCCAGTGTTCTCAGCGGTCGCCGCCGTAGTCAGTACGCAGACAATACCGAACACAGCGGTCGAGGCGGTTCGAAAGAAGTCGCTTGGCGCGGGGAGCGGCGATGGGGTCATATCAATATCTCATTTCTATCGGGCCAGCCTGGTGAATCGACCCTGTTATTATGCTCGGGCGACCTGCAAACCACAAGCAGTGACGGCATTTTACATGGCAACGGCAGTGTCACAACTCAAGGGCTCCAGTCGCCGTAATTCCGAGCCCGCCTCCGATCGTACAGCTAAGAAGCCGGTGCCGACGCCGCAGCCAGGCCGCCAGTTCGTGTTCACCCGCCTGCCGGCGGGCGAGTCCACGGCTAATTTCACAGCATTTCGGCGTATCTTGTTGTGCCTCAGGGCGCAAGATCATACAATTGGGGTGTCGCGAAAAGGATCTGATCTGATGGATGTCTTGATGGAACTGTCGCGTGTGATCATTACCGAGCTGGGCGACCAGCAGGTGATTTTTCTGCGCGAGGTCGACGGCGAGCGGAGCTTTCCGATCATGATCGGGACCAACGAAGCGATCGCGATCGATCGGCGCCTGAAGGGGATTGAGACTCCCCGCCCGATGACGCACGATCTGCTGGCCAGCGTTATCGACAAGCTGGGCGCCGGCATTCTCAAGATCGTGATCAGCGAACTGCGAAACCATACATTCATAGCTACGCTGCACCTGGAGACCACCTCGGGCGTGATCGAGGTCGATTCGCGCCCGTCAGACGCAATCGCAACCGGCGTGGCCTGCGATACTCCGATCTATGTAGCCGAGGAGGTTCTCGACACAGTCCTCAACCCCCCGGCCAGCAAGAACGAGCGCCTCGATCTGCTGCGGCAGCGGATGGAGATGCTCAGCGAACAGATCGCCATGATGACCGATCGCCTCAGCGACGACAATTTCCTGTCACAAATGCCGCAGGAGATCATCGATCGCCACCGCCAGCAACTCCAGGAGATGCGGAACGAGTATGACGCGATCGAGCGGGTTCTCCGGAAACTGGGATGATTCGCACTTGTTTCGGCCCGCCGGCGATAAAGAACAAATAATGAACAAATAAAGATTGCGCATTTCTCCACGCACGCTTGCTCGTGGAAACTGAGAGCATATAATGCAAATTGAACGATGGATTGTTAGCTATTTTCCAACCCCGCGACGGCTTGCCTGGACGGATGCGACAGCTTTTGGGGAGACACGATGAAAGTCTTTATGCTTGGCTGGGAGTTCCCGCCTCACATCAGCGGCGGCCTTGGGACCGCTTGTTACGGCCTGACCAAGGGCCTAGACGAACTCGGCGTGGATGTTGTGTTCGTTGTCCCAACCGCGGTCCCGGTCGATACTTCGACCCACGTCAAACTACAGAGCCCCGCGACGCTTCCGCTGCTGAACCGCCCGTCGCCGGCGAGACCGGCTCGGCAGCCCGACCCGAACGAACCGGCGGCCCATTCGCCAGTCGCCCAGGAGCGGGTGTCCCGACACATTGAACTGCTGCAGGTCTCGGCCCGTCTCCAGCCTTACCGCCAGAGCGACCCGGGAGATCAGCCGGCGATACGCTCGCCGGTCGACGCGCAGTCCGACGACCCCGCCGCCCCGGGCAGTCCGAATGCCCCGCGGCGACCTGAAGTAATCGAAGGATTGCCCGGGGACCCCGATGCCCCGACCGCGGCGGCGGCCCAGTCAAGCTCGAGCGCCGGGGCGCACTACGACGGCGACCTGATGACGGAGGTCCAGAAATACGCCAGACTGGCGCTGGAACTGGCGGCCCACGAGGAGTTCGACGTTGTCCACGCTCACGACTGGATGACGTTCGCCGCCGGCCAGGCCGTCGCCGCGGCAAGCGGCAAACCGCTCGTCGTGCACGTTCACAGCACCGAATTCGATCGGGCCGGGGAGAACGTCAACCAGCAGATCTACGAGATCGAGCGAACCGGAATGCACGCCGCACGGCGGGTCATATGCGTAAGCTACCTGACAAGAGGCATCGCAGTGGCCCGCTACGGGGTCGATCCCAACAAGATCTCCGTAGTCTACAACGCAGTAGTCGCCGCCAACAGCAACGTGCCGAACGTCCCGGCCCCAATCCAGCAAAACGAGAAGATCGTCCTGTTCCTCGGGCGCCTTACGCTGCAGAAAGGCCCGGAGTACTTCCTCGAGGCCGCCCGCAAGGTCATCGAACGATTCAAGAGCGTCCGATTCATAATCGCAGGCGGCGGCGACATGATCGATCGCTGCGTCAAACTCGCCGCTGACATGAAAATCGGACGGTACGTCACGTTCACCGGCTTCCTCCGCGGCGACGACGTGGCCAGGGTCTTCAAGATGGCGGACCTGTACGTAATGCCCAGCGTCTCAGAACCGTTCGGGATCGCACCCCTGGAGGCGATTTCCCACGACGTGCCGGTAATAATCTCCAAGCAGTCGGGCGTTTCTGAGATATTGACCCACGCGCTCAAGGTCGATTTCTGGGACACCGACGAGATGGCCAACAAGATCCTCGCCGTCCTCCGCCACGATCCGCTGCATAAGACGCTGCGCCAGCACGGCCAGATCGAGGTCCAGAAGCTCTCGTGGCTGGACAGCGCCAAGGATCTGAGTGAAATTTACGGCGAGGTGGCGCCTTGAGCGAGAGGTTGCGAAAATAGGCCCCATGGCATCAGTAGTCTTTTACTTTCAGGTCCATCAACCGTTTCGACTCCGTCGGTACACGATCTTCGACACCGACACCCGGTACTTCGACGACACCCACAACGAAGAGATCCTTTCAAAAGTCGCCGACAAGTGCTACCTGCCGGCCAACGCGGCGATCGCCGACCTGATCGACAAGCACGACGGGGATTTTCGAGTAAGCTACTCCGTGACCGGAACGGCGATCGAACAGTTCCGCAAATGGCGCCCCGACGTGCTGGAGAGCTTCCAGGCTCTGGCGAAGACCGGGTGCGTCGAGTTCATCGCCGAAACCTACTACCACAGCCTGGTATTCCTATACAACCGCAACGAATTCATCAGCCAGACCAGGAGGCATCACGACCTGACATCCGAACTGTTCGGACAGGAGCCCAGGGTCTTCCGCAACACCGAGCTTACGTACAACAACGACGTCGCACGCGTCGTGAGGGATCTGGGCTACCATACGATCCTCACCGAGGGCGCCGATCACATTCTTGGCTATCGAAGCCCCAACTTCCTGTACCACCCCCCAGGCTGCGAAGACCTTCACATAATGCTGAAGAACTACCGCCTCAGCGACGACATCGCGTTTCGCTTCTCCAATCGCACATGGTCCGAATGGCCCCTGACGGCCGAGAAGTTCGCCAACTGGGTCAGCCGAATAAACGGCAACGGGTTCGTCTGCAACCTGTTCATGGACTATGAGACCTTCGGAGAGCACCAGTGGACCGAAACCGGCATTTTCGACTTTCTGACGGCCCTTCCCGACGCCATGTTCGACGCCGGCGACAACGACTTCCTGACGGTCTCCCAGGCTGTCGAACGCTATCCGTCGGTCGGCGAGATGGACGTGCCGCACATGATCTCGTGGGCCGACACCGAGCGCGACATCTCGGCATGGCTGGGCAACTCGATGCAGGCCAACGCACTTCACGACGTCAACGCGATGGCCGACGACGTGCTCGCCAGCGGCGACAGCGAGTTGATCCACCAGTGGCGCCTGCTCCAGTCGTCGGATCACTTTTACTACATGTGCACAAAATGGTTTGACGACGGCGACGTGCACACCTACTTCAATCCCTACGAATCGCCCTACGAAGCGTACATAAACTATATGAACATCCTCGACAACGTCAGGGCCAGACTCTGACGGAGATCATGAGCACCTATGAAGTCAGCGTCCGGGTAAGTTTCACCGCGACCCACGCCCTGCCGCTGGGCGACGGACGCATGGAGGAGTCTCACCCGCACACATGGGAGACCACCGCCACATTCCGATCGGCGCATATTGACAACGAAATGGGCGTGGTGATCGATTTCACGACCGTTCGGCAGGCGTTGGATAAGATCGCCGCCGATCTCGACCAGGGGAACCTGAACACGCTGGCGGCGTTCGCGCCGGCCACCACGTCGGCCGAAAACGTAGCGGCCCACATCGCTGAAAAACTCCAGAACGAATTGCCCGACGCCGCGGGACTATATCGCGTATCAGTCACCGAAGCCCCAGGCTGCACCGCGGCGTATTATCCCGGGGCGCCGTGAACATCCGATCCCCCCCCGGGGCGGGTTGCTGCGGGGGGCAACGGCGGACGGCTGGAGGCCAACACTGTCCGATTCCGCCGTTTTACGCGGCCTGGCATAGTGCATGGAGAAGGGTTTTCGATACATCGTTCAATTCCCACCGCTGGCAGGATGGAGCTCTTTTCGTGGTATGCCGCCGCGGCGTCTGCGGCAGCAGATCAGGCTTCCGGACCGATTGCTGGAGACACCGCAGTTTCAGCGTAATGTGGAGTGTTGGCCTCCACCCGTCAGCCATCAAGCCGTCGCCGCCTTGGCCATTGCATTAGTCGGCCCGGCGGTGTAACATGCGGCGCTGTAATATACAACACGAACAGACGCGGGATTCATCCAATGACTGACACACTGAAACTACAGGGATCCATGACGGCGATCGTAACTCCGTTCGCCGACGGACAGGTTGACTACGACGCGCTGGGGCGCCTCATCGAATACCAGATATCCGGCGGAACTCAGGGGCTCGTCCCATGCGGAACGACCGGCGAGTCGCCCACGCTGAGCCACGACGAGCACGCCGAGGTTATCGCCTTCACCGTCAAACAGACCGCCGGTCGCGTTCCAGTAATCGCCGGCGCCGGATCGAACTCCACCGAGGAGGCCGCCCGCCTGACCCAGCGGGCCAAAGACGCAGGAGCCGACGCCTGCCTGATCGTCAATCCCTACTACAACAAGCCGACCCAGCAGGGAATGTTCGAACACATCAAACGCCTCGGCAAAATCGGGCTGCCGATCGTTCTATACAACATCCCCGGTCGGACCAGCATCGAGATGACCCCGGACACGATCATTCGAATGTACGAAGAGATCGAAATGGTCGTCGCGATCAAGGAGGCCACCGGCAAGCTCGACACAGCCTCGGAGATCGCCGCCGCGTGCGACATGACCATCCTCTCGGGCGACGATTCGCTCACGCTGCCCCTTGCGTCTGTGGGCGCAAGCGGGGTGATAAGCGTGCTGGCCAATATCCTCCCCGGCGAAGTCCGCAAGCTCTGCGACGCACTCGCGGTCGACGACCTGCCCCTGGCCCGAACGACGCACAAGAAGCTTTTCAAGCTGTTCAAGGGCATGTTCGTCGAAACCAATCCGATCCCGATCAAGGCGGCGTTGGCTATGGCGGGCGTGATGAACAATGAGCTGCGCCTGCCGATGACCCCGCTGAGCGAGGAGCATCGCCAACCGCTGGCGGATCTGCTGGAAGGTTACGGACTCGACCTGAAAGTCTGACAACTCAGGCCGACAGCGGCACTCGGTCAGGCTTGGCCGCCAGAACGGTTCGATACGCAGCCAGGACCTTTTCCGCCGTTCGACCCGGGTGGTGATTCCTGTCCAGATACGCCAGAGCGCCGTCCGCCAGTGATGCGGTCCTGCGGCGGTTTTTCAGCATGTCGGCCAGATGTTCGGCTATATCACCGGCATCCCTGGACCGGAACATCGACGCGGTCTTCCCGTCTATGATGAAATCCGACACGTAGTCTTCCGGCGCCATGACCGCGGCGCCCGAAGCCATCGCCAGCAGCGCATCGATGTTGATGCCGTCTGCTGCTCGCGGCGAGATGTAGATGTCGGCGGCCTGGAATACGCCGGCCAGTTGGCGTGCGGCGAGCCTGTCGACGAATGTCAGCGACTCGCTCAACCCAAGCTCTTCTGCGTGCTTTCGAAGCGTGTGCTCGGCCGGGCCGTTTCCCACGGCGAAGAACAGGCATTCGGTGTCGGTTCCGTCGAGTCTGGCGAATGCGTCCAGCACCGCCGCGGCGGCTCGGTAGTCGTCGAACACGTCGCTGGTGACGACATATCTGTATCGAGACCGCCCCGCCGAACGATCCGTTCGGTCCACGTGGCTTATCGCAGGCGGGATCACCAGGATCCGGTCAGGTCGGATGCAATTGCTGTTGACCAGGTCGAGTTTCACGCCCAGGCCGGCGGCAAGCACCAGCGTGGGGCGGACCGGCATTTTCCCGATCAGTCTTCCGTCGCCCAGGCGGCGGGAGCTTACGACATGCTCGCAATTCAATTCCCCGGCCAGAAGCGACGTGGTCCCGCCGGCTTCGGCGTCGAGGGCGTGAAGTATCCTCACGCCCCTTTCCCTAAGTTCCGAGGCGAGTCTGGAGATCGCCCTGGCGGGTCTGAACCACCGCCTCATGGGTAAACGGATCACATCCGCCGGCCAGCCGTCAAACGCGCCTTGGGGAGCGTGCGACCCGCAGATGATCGTAAGCTCCACGCCCCGTGCGGCCAGTCCTTCAGCCAGAGGCTTGAGCGTAACGGACGCCTGCGGGATTCCGTCGCCGCAGATCGCCCAGGCCGCACGCGGCTGAGACGCCGAATTGTCGAACGCTGCATTCATGACTGCCTGGTATTATGAACTGGTCGGAGTTCCGTCGTAGGCCGACGCTCCGGACTGATCGGCCGCTATCGAAGCCTGGAGAACGTCCCAGTCCTCCTGGTTCAGCAGCACTTCGCGAGCCTGACTTCCCTTGTATTCGCCGAGGATTCCGCATTCGGCCATCTGGTCGATTATGCGGCTGGAGCGGGAGTAGCCTATCTGCAGCCGACGCTGCAGCAGCGAGACGCTTCCGCGCCTGGACTGCAGTACGATTCCGACGGCCTTGTCAAACAGCGGGTCCCGCTCGGCGCTGATTTCGCCGACCGGCGAGGAGTTAATGCGGTTCAATTCCGCGTTATATTCAACTTCCCGGCCCTTGGAGATCGTCTTGACGACCGTACGGATCTCCTTGTCGGCGACGAACGCGCCCTGGGCTCGTTTGAGATTCGAGGTCCCAGGCTCGAGGAACAGCATGTCGCCGTGGCCCAGGAGCACTTCGGCTCCATTCTGGTCCAGGACGATTCGGCTTTCCTGTCGCGAGGCGACCCTGAAGCTCGTGCGGCACGGCATGTTCGACTTGATCAGGCCGGTAACGACATTGACGCTCGGCCGCTGGGTCGCCAGCACCAGGTGAATTCCCACGGCGCGGGCCTTCTGTGCGATGCGGATAATGTATCCCTCGACCTCCTTGCCGGAGGTCATCATCAGGTCCGCCAGTTCGTCGACAATGATCACGTAGAACGGCAGGTCAGTCGGGACGCTTGCCTTGTCGGCGTCGGTTTCGGCGTGGAACCGTTCGTAAAGCTCCCTTTCGCCGAGCAGATTGTAATCCTTGATGTTCTTGACGCCGGCTTCCTTGAGCAGTTCGTATCGCTCGTCCATCTTCGTCGCGGCCCATTCGAGAATGTTCTCCGCACGCCGCATGTCGTTAACGATCGGACACAGCAGGTGCGGAATGTTCTCGAAGGCGGCCATTTCGACCATCTTCGGGTCGATCAGTATCAGGCGCACCTCCTCGGGCGTCCTGAGCATGAGCATCGACATGATAATCGCATTGATGCATACGCTCTTGCCCGACCCTGTGGTGCCTGCGATCAGCATGTGCGGCATGCCCGCCAGGTCCGAGACGATCGGTCCGCCGCTGGCGTCCTTGCCGAGATACAGGGGAAGCTGCATCTTCTCGTCGGAGCCGGGCGCGAGGGCCATCAGCTCCTTGATGCGGACGATTTCCTTTTCGAGGTTCGGAACTTCGATGCCGATGGTGTCCTTGCCGGGTATCGGCGAGACGATTCGCACGCCGGGGACCGCCAGGGCGCGGGCTATGTCGTTGCTGAGGTTGGCGATCTGGCGAACCTTCACGCCGGGGGCCAGGGCCAGTTCGAACATCGTTATCACCGGCCCGGTCATGAACCCGACAACGGACGCCTCCACGCGGAAGTCGTCCAGGGTCTTCTGGAGCGTCTGGTGCTGCTGGGAGGCGTAAGCCTGCTGCGATTCGATATATCCGTTCTGCGGCTCGACCAGCAGGTCGGTCGACGGAAGCGTAAAGCTCCTCGGGTCGCCGCCATCGGTCGATTCGGAATCCGTCGGGGCCGCAGGCTTGGTCTTCCCGGACTTGGCGGCCGGTGACGCGACATGTCTTGGGGCCGCGACGGGGCCGGGAGCAGGCGCAGGCGTCGGCGCGGGAGCGGGCGCCGCGGGCTCAGGCGCATCGACCTGGGTGGGCGCCTCGGCAGTCTCCCGCCCTGAGGACGGCTTTGGCAGCAGTCTGGCGATGACCTTTCTTGCCTTCGAGGGCATCGACTCTCGCGGCTGGTCGTTTTCTGGCGGCGCCGCGGTCAGTCGCGGCTTGGGCCGCCCCTTCGATATCGGCGCCGCCGCGGCGGTTCTGGGAGACACCGGCAGATTCGCCGCGGCCCGCAGAGGCGTAGCGATCTTTAGGGCGGCGACGGCCTGGGTGAACTCGCCTCCGCGAGCCAGAGCCTTCTTGCCGTAGTGCGGGAGTCTGAGTACGAAGTTGTCGGCCGTCAGCATCAGCCCAATGCTCAATGAGATTATCAGAACGACCCACGAGCCGACAAAGGCGAACTTGTCGAGAAGGAACCGACCGGCGCCCTGGCCGAGGATTCCAGTCGGACCGCTGGCGGGGTCCTGGATAACTCGGCCGGGATCTATAACATACAGCGCCGCGCTGGTCGCGGCGACAAGCAGCACGATCCCCGCAAGGCGCCATCCCCATTCCCTGACGCTGCCGCCGAACATCATAACGACCGCTGCGATTGTCGCGAAGCCCAGACCCATGTAGGCCCCGCCCCCGAGGTAGTATCGCACTTTGTAGGCGATGTAGGCTCCGACCGAACCGGCGGCGTTTGAAATCTCCGGATTATCGGTGTAATACAGACCGGTCTGGGGATCGTCTCTGTCGAAGGTCAACATGCTCAGCCAGACCATGGCCACAGTCCCAGCCAACAGCAGAACCAGGCAGTACCTGGCGAATTTCCCGCCGGGGAACCGGTGCGGGTCCTCGGCAGCGACAGCAGTCTTGCGTTCGGTCCGTGTATTCGTTTTAGTCGACGATGCTCTCTTTTTTGCCATCCTTAGCGTGTCCGTCTTTCTGATTGTGCATCCGTGCGGGTCAGACTCCCGTATGCCCGAAACCGCCCTTTCCTCTGGCGGTCTGGTCGAGGGAGTCGACCTCTATTACATCCGCCCTCGTCACCGGGGCTATGACCATCTGGGCGATTCGCATCCCGCGTGTAACGACAAATTCATCACGCCCGACATTACCCAGTATCACGCACACTTCTCCGCGATAATCCGCGTCGATAGTGCCCGGTGAGTTAGGCAGAACTATTCCGTGTTTCAACGCCAGTCCGCTGCGAGGCCTCATCTGCGCCTCGTATCCGATCGGCACGGCCATATAGAAACCGCCGTGAATCAGCTTGACGTCTCCCGGAGCGATCGTGACATCTTCGTCGCACGCGGCGCAAATATCCATTCCGGCCGCGTGCTCGCTCATGTACATGGGGAGCGGTAAATCTTCACATCCGTCCTTACGGCGTATTTCTATTTCTATCGGACTGCTCATGGGTTTCTCTCCATCGGAAACGACGTCGCAACGCCGGGCAAATCAGGATTCCCCGCTCCTGTCCGCAACTCGATCGGTCCGGAGGTCCTCAAGGATGTCGACAATCAGGCCGGCGAGGACCTCCTTGGGCCGCATCCCCCAGGTCAGCAACGTCTGGCGCCCGGACAGCACGCAGGCTTCGGATTCCTCGCCACCCATTGCCGCCGGAGTATTCAGCACTACGCAATCGGCGCCCTTGGCCTGCATTTCGTCGCGCGCCTTGGCCTCAATCAGATCCCGCGGCCCGTCCTCAACGGCGAATGCGACCACGATCTGATCGTCCCGGGCTCCGGCGGCCAGACCGGCCAGGACATCTTCAGTCGGCTCCAGCCGCAGCGTAATCGCCCCGCCGCTTCTGGGTATTTTGCCGTCAATCGGCTCGACCGGGCGGAAGTCCCCCACCGCGGCGCTCATAACCAGCACATCGCAATCGCTGAATCGCTCGGTGAGTTTTTCACGCAGGTCGGTCACGCTGGTGAAACCGACAATGTCAACATCATCCAGTTTCGCCGCCATTGCCGCCGGCGGACCGGAGCCCCCTATCAGCAGAGTAACGTCGTGGGCGCCGGCGGCCGCGACGGCCACCTGGCAACCCATGAGCCCGCTGGAGGCATTGGAGATGAATCGCACACTGTCGATATACTCCCGCGTGGGTCCCGCGGTCACTATGATCCTGAGTCGATCCATGCCGCATACCATACCCGCCGGGGCCGGGGTGTTTCAAGCGCCCCGGCGTTTGGGACCAACAATGTCTCGAAAGCCATCGCCGGGTCTCTTGTCGCCGACTTCGCCTGAAAACCGATCGCGAAGCGACTTGATCCGGATCAGCGCCTTGTCGAGACAAGCAGCGGTGTAAGCGTCGAGGATTTTCGCCGCCGCCTGGGTCTTGCCGCCTTTTCTCAGTTTGGCGGCGGCTTTGACAATGTCGCCGACTCCTTTTTGAAACTCGATCTCGAGGGCGTCGAAGGCCTTCCTGACGATCGGGCCGCGAACCTTGGGATCGGATCGGACCTTGTCGGCCAGATCGCGAACCAGCCACCAGTACGACTTGTCGGAGAACTTGTCGCGTTTTGTTTTGCTGGGCGGCTCGACGACATTTCCGTGAGTCCCGGCGGTCGAGACAATCTTCGGCACGCCTGAGCCGTGGACGAAGAACGGAACATAACAGCTCGCCGCCGGCGTCGACGGGCACCACCAGTAGACAGGAAGCTCCGCATCGGTATCCGGCAGGACCGACACTGCGGAACTGGCGGTGATGTTGAGCCCGATCTGGCGACACCTGGCGATACTCATCATCCAGCGGACGTCAACCTTGCCCGGCTTTTCCGCGAGCATCCTCCTCGAACAGGCCGCCCGACCGTGCACTCGCGTGACGATGGGGTCGTCCTTTTGGGTGCGGGGCGAATAGGCGTGCTGGAAGTGGAATTCGTCGGGCTTGTCGACCGGCCACCAGCCCTTCGAAACCGCGTGCGACACGACCTCAGCGGATTTCAGATCCATGTCTGTCCCCAGGGATATGCCGTTTGAGATTGACGTCGAGCCCTTCCTGATCCGCTTGGCGACCCAGTGGGTCCCAGCGGTTTCGAGAATCCAGGCCTCTTTCGGGTCGGCGATTATGAAGGAGTTGTGGTATCCGCCGGAAATCCCCCGCGTGGGGCTGGCGGACCCGAACTGTCCGTGCCTGGCGACCACCGCGGCTATCGCGTCCAGGGACTCGCGTGCGGTCCGGCCTCTCTCAAGCCCCAGTCTGACCAGGTCCATCCCGTTTGGACCGAACTTCGGCCCCTTGCCGGCCCGGTGGGCCGCGGCGTCTGCGGCCAGCTCCTTTGTCCAGATCGCTTCGTTGCCTATCGCAACGCTGTATTCGTTTATCCCCTCTTCGTAGCCCCAGGACCAGTAGGGGCTCGATCCAAGGGTGGCGTAAGTCCGCGGCGCCTGTGGTATCTTCGTTCGCACCAGATCGATCTCGGCGTCAGCGGGCCAGTTCTTCGCGGCGTTGTAGACCAGCGGCTGGCATCCGAAAATGGGCCTGTCGCTGTTCTTGGCGTGGATCACGTATCCGCACGTCGTCTGGTCGGACATCGCCACCCAGGTGTCGCAAGCCCGAGATCCGACAGGCTTCATCAAGACAAGAACGCACATAACGCCGACCCACAAGAGAACTCTGCGACATGCCATATTCCCGGTTCCTTATAATCGAAGCGGTTGGCGGCGCGGCTTCTCGCCGGCGACGCTGTACTACATTCTTCGGCCTGTCGTCGCCGGAGTCAAGCAAAACAGGCTTGCCGCAGGCTCGCGAAAGCATACAATCGCCGTATAATCCAAGGAGCTGCAATATAATGGACCCTATCAACAAGAGCATTTTGATCGCATTACTGGTTTCGTTTGTCGCTCTGGCGTCGGCGGAGAAACCCAAACCCGTAGCGCCCGACGTTAAATTCGCCTCGCTGTTTAACGGTAGAAGCCTCGACGGCTGGGAGCAGCTTGGAGGCAAGGCGAAATACCAGGCCAAAGACGGTGCGATCCTGGGCTCGTCGGTTCCCAATACGCCCAACAGTTTTCTGACAACCGCAAAGAAGTACGGCGACTTCGTACTTGAGTACGAATTCAAGGTCGACCCGTCGCTGAACTCCGGAGTGCAGATCCGCTCGGAGAGCATCCCTTCGTACAGGTCCGGTCGGGTCCACGGATATCAGGTCGAGATAGATCCGTCCGCGAGGGCCTGGACCGCCGGCATCTACGATGAGAGCAGGCGGGGATGGATAAATAACCTCAAAGACAACGAACCGGCGCGTAAGGCCTTCAAACAGAACCAGTGGAACAAGGTTCGCGTCGAGGCGATCGCCGATTCGATCAAGACTTACCTCAACGGCGTGCCGGCGGCGGATCTTGTCGACTCAGCGACGCTGACCGGATTCATCGGGCTGCAGGTCCACGGCGTCGGCAAGCGGACCGATCCGCTTTCGGTCAGTTGGAGAAATCTGAAGATCAAGGATCTCGGACGACGAAAATGGCTTCCGCTGTTTGACGGCAAGACGCTGGCCGGCTGGTCGGCTGCGCCAGGCGGCAAGTGGGAGGTCAAGGACGGAGTCATTGTCGGGACATGCCCCAAGACCGAACGCAAGCACGGCATCCTGCTGACTGACAAGAAGTACAAGGATTTCACCGTCCGCCTCAAATTCAGGGCTCTAAAGGGCAACAGCGGGCTGTACTTCCGCGTCGACAAGGTCAAGAGCAACGTCAATGTCAACGGTTTCCAGGCCGAGATCGCCGCGAACGACCCGTCCGTCGGCGGACTATACGAAACCGGCGGGCGCGCCTGGGTGACCAGACCGGATCCCAAGCGGATCAAGAAGCTTGTGAAAGAGGGCCTGTGGAACCGGATGACGGTTTCGGCTCGCGGAAAGCGAATAGTAGTTCACGTTAACGGGTTCAAGACCTCCGAATTGAAGAACGATCCGGGACGGGCCGAAGGCTATCTGGGCCTGCAGCTCCACGGCGGACAGGAGATGCACGTCGAGTACAAGGACATCGAAATGCTCTCCGAGCCGACCAAACCGCCCCGCATCTGAGGGCGTCAGATCACATGTTCCTGCGTCGGTAATACGCCAGGATCGGCTTCTTGCTTCTGGTGTAGTAATCCTTCAGGTCCTCTCCTCTTACGAAAGTCCAGGGGGCCGACGAATCCGATCCGCACCGATGGAAGAACACGTCATCGGCGATGTACGTCGCCGAATGCACCGCCGTTTTCCGCTCATCGATCACTACGGCTATGTCGCCAAGTTGAAGATTCCCGTGGATTCGATAGAACTTCTGTTTGATTTCGGAATGGAACTTCGCCATATCGACGCTGTCGTCCGGGATCTCGTTGAAGAAATTCATCGACGTCCAGTGGCAGTCGCGGTGCACGCTTTGCTCAGATCGCGACATGGCGGGGTAGGTGTAAAGCCTTCTCCTGGCCAGCGGAGGCAAGAGGTGAGTGATGTTTATCACACCGCCTTCCCGCCGCATCATAGATTCGAGTATCGGCCTGACATCCTGGATGCGTCCCCCGCGTCCCCAGTAGTTGACCAGTTGTTCAAGATCCGATTCTTCCGAAAGCCGTATATGAGCCAGGAACGTCACATCGCGCCTGAGCGTCCTGAGCAGCTCCAACTGCTCGCGGCGCGAGGGTATGTCGGCAGATATGCTCCGCATGTCGGCGAAGTACATGAAGTTGCCGTTCTTGTATATCAGCGGCTCGACAAGCTTTATCGTCGCTGGCGAAACGTCCGATCCGTCGAACCACTGCTGCGGCGAATCTCCCCGAAACAGAAACTGATTGCGAATGTCCAGATTCTGAGGGTAATCCGCCAGCATCAGATACAGCTTCGCGCGATCCGAAGCGTTCAGCGACAGGATAAACTCCTTGGACGGGTGGATGCTCATTCCGGGCAGCGATACGTTTGCACGGGCGTTCTTCTCAAGTTCGGCGACAATCGCCGAATCCAGCCCGGATCTTCTCAACCTGGTCGAGAGTCTGGCGGATCCCATATCGGGGAAATGCCACATGACCGGACCTGAGAAGTCCGCCCCGCCCTCTGCGACATACTCCAGGGGCGAAGATATCACGATTGGCGAATACTCCAGCCGTCCCCAGGGACCGTTCCCAGGCTCCATTGGCTTGGTCGTCGCGTAGGCTCCGTATCCGGCGGGCGACGACGCGCGGCTCCGGAATATCGCAATGCCGATGACCACCCACGAAGCCACAACCACGCCGGCGAGAACGACCACCCATCGACGAACCGAGTGCACAGTCTTGATCGTCTCGTGGTGAGATGCGTGTATCTCGTGCGGCGTCGGGCTGTTTTTTTGAGCAGTCATGTCTATCTGCGGGCTCGCGTCTCAGCAGGCCGGGAAACTCCGCATACAACTAGCGGAAACAACAAGGAGGGATCGGCGCCTCTCTATTTCGCGTCCGATTAATCCCAAGTATGGACGGCGTGTACTACACTGGAAGTATAGTCTGAATACTCCGAACCGTCAATAGACAAAATCCGTGCTGAGATGCGTATATCTCCCGCCGGGCATTAGTCTCTCGCCCCCTACTCCGAGTTTCATCCGCTACCACATGATCCCAACGCCGGGTTTCCTATCGCCGGAGGCGCCGGGAGGAATCACACTGCCGCTTGGCGTAAATATGTGCGTACCGCTCGTGCCGCCCTTGACAAATCCGTACGTGCCCGGCGGTCGGCGGAAGCCCGATACGCTCGACACCTTCAACAGGGAGTTGTATCCGAACCACTTCACCGAGCCTGAACCGTACAGGACGTTGGCGCCCATGCGATGGTTGGCCAGCGACGTGCCGCTCTTGAATCCGCCGAGGCCCTCGCCTTTGCGGGACCAGATCCAGTCGATCGCCATGGCGACCTGTCCGGAGCGGTAATTCGATCCTGATTTCTGCACAGTTCCGGCGATCGTCATCATATTCGGATGCAGCGAGTCGTCGATCGAGCCGGTGTACAGACCGAAACCCGACAGTCGGTAGTTCGTGGCCTCGATCTTGGAGAAATGATCGGCGGTGCTGAATGACGACGGACACTGAAATACGTGGTCCTCTTTGCTCATCCTGGCGTATTTGCCGCTGTAAGTTCCCTTGGACTGGTTGAGGTATTTCTCGGCGAACCGCCCTCCGGTGGTCAGGATCTTCCCAATCGCGCCGTAGTCGGACGATTCGTGGAGCAGCGGAACGAGGTTGCGGTTCTCGCCGCCGTACAGCGCCGCGCCGTCATGGAGAGCCTTCAATCGACCGCGGCAGGCGTTCTGTCGGGCTTGCTCTGCAGCGGAGTTTGCAAACGGAGCCACAATTGACGCCAGCAGAGATATCACGACTATCACCACCAGCAATTCGACGAGGGTGAATGCTCGGGCTGGCCTGGAGCGGATGTTGGCGCGGTCGATACGGGTCGGGTCGGAGCTGTTCATCGGTCGGAAGCCTCTTTCAAATTATGTTTGCAGTGGGGGCAGATAAGATCGAACGAATACGGGTCCACGGTTTTACCGCTTGCGGCCGCCGCACAGAGCGCCTTGGCCGATTCGCTGGCGAAAAGCTTGCCGCACTTGGGACAGACTGTCATATCCACGCAGCACTTGGACTCGCCGCACTTGGGACAATCGGGATACGTCGCGGTCGAACCGTCTGAGCTGGCGGCGTATTTCGAACGCGACACCACCGACTCGGCGTTGCACTTGATGCAGAAGACGCTCCAGTCGTCGCTCAGAACAATTGTCTCCGAATTGGCGAAGAACAGCGTTCCTACAGTGCTCCACAGGAAATACGCCGAACCGACGGCCAGCAAGACCACCAGGCCGATTCTGACTTTTGGGTCCTGGGGATTCAGAAACTTCCTGATCCCCGTGTACTCACTATCGTATCCGTAACTCGCCATCTGGAACCTTTCGCTCCGATCCGCCGCAACCATGCCAATAAACAACAATACCACATAAATGAGCCTCGTGTCAAATACGGCTCAACACAAGTCTTTCGGCGCAGGGACGTTCTTACTATTATATGATGGAGTTGAGACCTCCCCGCCTGAGAACAAAGGAATGATATTCATGACAAGACGTGTTGCAGCAGTGATCCTTATCGCCGCGTCGTTCGTCGCCGCCCCGGTCGCCGCGAAGAAACCGGGGCCAATGCTCGCAAAAGCCCTCGCCGGCCCGATGAAAGGCGTAAGCGACATAATATTCGCAAACCGAGGAGCCTACAGCGACGGTCACTGGTACGCCAACATAGGCTACTACTGTGACGACGAGAACAAGCCGGCCTACGCCGGCAACGGCAAGTCCGCCGACGGGCGCCTGTGCAGGCTGAACCTGCCGACGGGAAAACTCACCGTCCTCCTGGACGCCAAAGGCGGATCGATACGCGATCCGGAAGTGCATTACGACGCAAAGACAATAGTATTCTCCATGCGAAAGAAAGGATCGCATTTCTACAACCTCTATGAGATAAGCGTCGACGGGACCGGCCTGAAGCAGATCACCTCGGGCCAGTTCGACGACTACGAGCCCACCTGGCTGCCCGACGGCGACATTGTGTTCGTATCAACCCGCTGCAAACGATGGGTGAACTGCTGGATGACCCAGGTCGGGGTGCTGTACCGCTGTAGGCCCGACGGTTCGAATATCACGCAGATATCCGCGAACAACGAACACGACAACACCCCGTCGATCCTGCCCGACGGGCGAATACTCTTTACGCGATGGGAGTACGTCGACAGGAGCCAGATCGGGTATCACCACCTGTGGACGATGAACCCCGACGGGACCAGGCAGATGGTCTACTACGGCAACCAGAAGCACTACCCGCTCTACATCGACGCCAAACCGATCGCGGGGACCAACAGGATCGTGGCCATTGACTCGCCCGGACACGGACGCAGGGACCATTACGGGATGATCGCCGTGATGAGCGACGCGTTCGGACCCGACGATCCGAAAGGACTGCGGCACATCACGCGAAAGCCGCATTTCATAGACCCCTGGGCGTTCGGCGAAAACTGCTTCCTGGCCGCACAGTGGAAATCGATCGTCCTTGTCGACGGCGCCGGCAAGGTCGAAAAACTCCACGCCTCGAAGTTCAACTGCCATGAACCCAGACCTATAGTCAGACGCGCCCCCCCTCGCGTCATCCTGCCGGCGGTCAACCCCGGAATCGACACCGGGCAGCTCGTGCTGACCGACGTGTACAACGGCCGGAATATGACCGGAATCAAACGCGGAGACATAAAGAAGCTGCTGATCCTCGAGTCGCTGCCCAAACCGGTCAATTTCTCCGGCGGCCCGGACCTGACCTCATGGCTGGGCACCTTCACGCTGGAACGCGTACTCGGAACAGTCCCGGTCGAGGAAGACGGCTCGGCGTCCTTCGTGCTGCCCGCCCATCGAGCGGTCTTTTTCGTGGCGTTGGACGAAAACGATCTGTCGGTCAAACGTATGCAGAGCTTCGTGAGCGTAGCGCCCGGCGAGGTGACCAGTTGCGCCGGATGCCACGAGAACCGCACCAAGACCGCCCCGGTCATGCGGACACGCGTGCTCCAGGCGATGAAGCGACCGCCCAGCCGGATCAAGCGGTTCGAGGGATACCCCGACGTGCTGGACTTCAACCGCGACATACAGCCGATATTCGACGAGCACTGCGTCAAGTGCCACAACCCCGTCAAGTTCAAGGGCAAACTGTCGCTGGCCGGCGATCTCGGCGTCAACTGGTCGCTGCCTTTCTACCAGATGTTCGCCAGGCTGCTGGTCGCCGACGGGCGAAACGGATACGGCAATCAGCCGCCGCGTACGATCGGAACGTCAGCCAGCCCGCTTATGAAGAAGCTCACTCCCGCGCATAACAAAGTGAAAGTCACCCCGAGCCAGTGGCGGACAATGTGGCTCTGGATCGAAAGCGCCGCACCCTACGCCGGAAGCTACGGAGCACTGAGAAGCGCCGAGCAGCGGTCTCGCCAGGGCGCAGCCCACGGAGCGCTTGGCGGGGCGCGAAATGTCATCAACCGCAGATGCGCCTCCTGCCATAACGGCAAGAAACTCCCCTCCGTCCCCTTCCACGTCGACGGCGCCAAGAACCGCGGAATCAAACGCCCCATGCCGAGACACGAACGGAAGATCATCCCCAAAGATCCGCTGGCACTGTACAGCGCACACGCGATAGTCAACATGACCCGACCGGAGTTTTCATCCATCCTGATGGCTCCCCTGGCCAAGAAGGCCGGCGGACGGGGCAGTTGCCCGGGCGTGTTCAAGACAAAAATCGACAAGGATTACAAACTGATGCTGGCGTCGCTGACCCGGGCGAAGGAAAGAGTCGACCGGACAACGAGATTCGGTACCCCGAACTTCCGCCCGAATCGTCAGTACATTCGTGAGATGAAAAAATACGGCGTGCTTCCAAAGACATTTGACCCAGTCAAAGACAAGCTCGACATATTCGAAACCGACCAGGCGTACTGGAAGTCGCTGTGGTACAAGCCGACGAAGACTGGCGCCGGCGCCGGGAGAGAGTAAATGACGCTCAGACGTTACGCATGGATGTTGATTTTCACCGCGGCCGCCCCAATGTTCGCTCAGGACCAGTGGCCGCAGTTTCACGGACCTCGCCGGGACAACGTGTCGACCGAGACGAATCTGCTGGCGAAGTGGCCCGCTCGCGGCCCAAAGCTGCTGTGGGCCAAACGCGGCGTAGGGGCCGGTTACGCAACTGTCGCGATCAGCGGCGGGAAGATTTACACCGCCGGCAACGCCGACGATCAGACAATCATCACCGCCCTGGGTCTCGACGGGAAGATACTCTGGCGGGCGCCCAACGGCCCGATAGCCGGACGATCCTACCCCGGCGCACGCGGGACCCCCACTGTCTGCGGCGGAAAGGTCTATCACCTGGCCCCCGACGGAGCGGCTATATGTCTTGACGCCGAAACCGGCAAGCCGGTCTGGTCTCTGAACGTGCTGGAGAAGTTCAAGGGCGAAAGCTGCAAATGGGGCCTGTCGGAATCGTTGTTGATTGACAACGGAAACGTAATCTGCACCGTAGGCGGGCGGAAGACCAGCATCGTCGCCCTTGACGCCAAGAGCGGAAAGACCGTCTGGGAATCGCCAGGCACAGGGGAAAAGCCGGGCTACGCATCGCCGATAGTCGTCGAACACCGCGGGCTCCGGCAGATCGTGACTTCAATGTCGAAATCGATTGTGTCCGTCGCGGCCGACAGCGGGAGGATTCTGTGGCGATTTGAACACGTCGTCCCGCTCGACGCGAACATCATGACCCCGATCCACAATGACGGGCTCATTTTCATATCGGCCGGCGGAAAAGGCGGAACGCTTTTGAAATTAAGGGTCAGCGGAAACAAGTGCGGCGTGAAGGTCGCATGGCGGAACCCGAAGTTCGACAACGCCCACGGAGGCGTGGTGCTGCATAAAGGGTATCTGTACGGCCACTCGGAAGGAAGCTCACGCATTACCTGCGTTGAGTTCAAGAGCGGCAAGACAGCGTATTGGGTCAAACATGAAGCCGCGGGCAAGAAGTCCGCGGCGATCACGCTGGCCGGCGGCATGTTGTACATCCTCGGCGACGACAAGACCGTCTGGCTGGCGAAGCCCGATCCCAAGGCTTTCGAACCGATCAGCAGCTTCAAGATCCTCCCCGGAGGACGCGGACCTTCCTGGGCGCACCCGGTGGTATTCGGCGGACGGCTCTATATACGCCACGACAGAATGCTGTTGGCGTACGACATCGCCGCGAAGTAACGCGGTGCAAAACCGCTTGCGGTTTGGCGCACAGTTTTGCATCATCTCCGAATGAACAACCGTTAACCTGGGACCCTCGACCATGAGCGATATCTTCATCACCGACGATTTTCTTCTGCAAACCGGGTCCGCCCGCGATCTGTACCACACCTGCGCGCGGGACCTTCCGATCATCGACTACCACTGCCATCTGCCGCCCGAAGATGTCGCCGGCGATCGGCGTTTCGAGAATCTGACGGACATCTGGCTGCGGGGCGATCACTACAAATGGCGCCTGATGCGGGCCGCCGGCGTTGACGAAAAGTACATCACCGGCGACGCCTCCGACTGGGAGAAGTTCGAAATGTGGGCTCGCGTCGTCCCACAGACGCTACGCAATCCGATGTATCACTGGGTGCATCTCGAACTGAAGCGCCCGTTCGGAATCGCAGACCGCCTGCTTGGGCCCGACACCGCACGCGGAATATGGGACGAATGCAATGAAAAGCTCGCTTCCCCGGAGTTCTCGGCGCGCGGGATCATGAAGCAGATGAACGTGGTGCTTGTCTGCACCACCGACGACCCGATCGATTCGCTCGAACATCACCTCGCGGTCGCAGAAGACCGATCGTTCGACATCGCGATGCTGCCGACGTTCCGGCCGGACAAGGCGATGGCGACGAAATCGCCCGAGGCGTTCGATCAGTGGGTCGACAAGCTGGCGGTCGCCGCGGATATGGAGATCACGGACTTCGACTCGTTCGCAGCGGCCCTGGGCTCACGGCACGCGTTCTTCCACGACAGCGGATGCCGCCTCAGCGATCACGGGCTGGGAACCGTGTGCTGGTCCGAATGCTCGGATGACCAGGCCGCCGCCATATTCGACAAGCTGCGTTCGGGCACAGCAATCGACGTCGAAGAGGCCGCAGGCTTCCAATCGAATCTGATGCACCGTTTCGGCATGATGGATTTCCAGGCCGACTGGACACAGCAGATCCACTACGGCGCCTTGCGGAACAACTCGACCCGCATGTTCGAACAACTCGGACCGGACTGCGGGATCGACTCGATCGGCCAGGGCGACTCGGCCGCCGGGCTCAGCGGCCTGCTGGACAGCCTCGACCGCAAAGGAGCCCTCGGAAGGACGATTCTCTACAACATGAACCCCTGCGACAACGAAATGCTCGCCACGATGGCCGGCAACTTCCAGGGCGGCGTCGCCGGCAAAATGCAGTTCGGCAGCGGCTGGTGGTTCCTCGACCAGTTGGACGGCATGACCCGCCAGATCGACGCCCTGTCGAACACCGGGCTGCTCAGCCGTTTCGTGGGAATGTTGACCGATTCGAGATCGTTCCTGTCGTACACACGCCACGAATACTTCCGACGCCTGCTGTGCAACATGCTGGGCGATGAAATGGAGGCCGGCCTCCTGCCGAACGATCTGGAGATGATCGGACGCCTGGCCGCGGACGTGTCGTATAACAACGCACGCGACTACTTCGGATTCGACATATAGAAGCCGGGAACATTCGCCTGCTCCCGGCTTCTACGCAAGTTCGACAATCTCCGCGTCGACGATCGACCGGCGGAGGTTTACTTGTTTGAGTAGAGGATTATGTTCCGAACGATTTCGAACGCCGACTTCGGCGTGTAGCCGTCGATCGCCAGCGAAGGATATCCCACGAGGTTCGCCGTCAGATCCATCTCGGAAAACAGGATCGCCGGACGCCCGCCGACCAACACCGAATAAATCTGCGGATATCTCTCATCTATCAGCAGTTGGGTGTGCTGTCGGAAGCTGACGGTCTTTATCGTGTGGCCTTCGATGCTGTACAGCGGCGAGGTGAACGCCAACTGCCTCGGGCGGTTTCGGCGTCCGGGGAACATCTCCTTCAGCGTATCGCGAACTGAGCGTGCGAACGGCTTTACGCCGCCGAGGCGCCCGTTTCCGCCGGCCACGTCGATCAGCACAGTTCCGCCGGCCTCAACGAACGACTTGATCGCGGACTTCTCGGCCTCTGAGAAAGTCACCGCGTCGGTTCCGGTCATAACCGCCAGCTTGACGCCTGACGCCGGCAGATCGGTGATCCCGATCGCATCTCCGATCTCCAGCTTCACGCCGGCTCGGTTCTTCATCTTGATCGCCAGGGCCTTGTCGGCCATCGGCTCGGGATTCCAGTTGCCGGTGTACTTCAGGCGGACTATGCGGATAGTCTTGTCGGTTTTCCCGCCCTTGTCTCTGGGCCAATGGCTCACGCCTCTGTGCCGGAGGTTGTACAACTGCCCGGCGACGTACCTGGCGATATTCGTGGCGCCCCTGAAGTGCGGCGCGCCGGTTGAGGTCGTGCTGATGCCCGACTGCCAGTGGCCGACCATGTCCTTGTCGGTGTGAATTATCAGCGGTCTAACGCCGTTGCTGACAAACTCGAACTTCAGACTGTCGGCCGGCAGATCGTAGTACACCCTCTTGGTGTAGAGCGGGTGCGATTTCGCGATCGGAGTGAGCTTGTAGTCCGGGAGCATCTGCTGGTAGACCTTTCGCATCCCCTCGCTGAAGGGCGATCCGCCGAACGTCGATTCGGTAACCGTCAGGATCGTTCCGCCCTGCTGGACGAAATTCCTCATCTTGCTGACGTCGGCGTCGGTGAACGTAGGAGCCTCGGATCCGGTGATCACGAGTATCGGAGCGTCGTGCCAGTCGCGGATCGGCATCTTGAGGTTCACGATCTGCCAGTTCAGCGTCTTTTCGAACGTCTTGGACATCCAGCGGGTCAGCGATGCGAGGTCTCTTGGGCGGTTGTTCCAGTCGCCGTTGTACTGAAGTTTGTTGAACAGCACCGGGTGCTGTCCGCGGATCAGAAAGAGCATCGAAAACGCGGTGGCGTAGACTTCGCCCCAGGATCCGTCGGGCTTCTGAGTTTTCATCAGGTGGATAGCGCCGTCCTTGTACCAGTCGCGTCCGTTGAAGTACTTGTATCCGCACGCCAGTCCGACGCGCTCGATGCCGTACATGTAATAATTTCCGTGACCGCCGCCCCAGTTATTAAAGGTCTTGTCGAGTCGATTGATCCCCTTCTGGATGACCATCAGCGCCTTGAAGTCCTCGGCGCGGGCCCGCTTCTTGACGAACGTCTGGGCGTAGAGGTTGTCGACACAGACGTACATGCTGGCGATTCCCGCCGCGGTCATCGTCGGCTTGTTGCCGATGCCCTTGTAGTCCCATCCGCCCTCGGGCGACTGGGTCCGCATCCAGTGGTTCATGCACTTTGTCCAGATGCCGGTCCGGATCGACACGTCGTTGAGGCTGCCGGCCCACATCGCCAGCAGACCGAACTGGCTGGTTGAGTTGTCGCCGCCGGACTTCGGCGAGCCGCCGGTTTCGTAGTGGAAGCTGCCGTCCGCGCTCGATTCGATCACGCGTCGGATATCGCTCTTGAGAATCTCGACGTACTTGTTGGCTGTCTTCCTGTTGGCCACTTCCCACGCGTTTGCCCGCATGCCGATGCAGTAGACCATTTTGTCCGGCGTTCTCTCCAGCCACGCCAGGGCCTTGGCCATTCTGGGCTCCTGGGGATTCACGCCGGATTCCAGCAGCGCGTAGATCGCCATGGCGCCCGGACCGGTGGGATATTTGTCTCCACCGTAGCCGGCCCAACTGCCGTCATCGGCCTGCTGAGCCCAGAGGTACTCGGCGCCTTTCTGAATGGCCATCTTCACCGCGGCGTCGGAAAACGCCGACTGGTCTTTTTGGGCTCCAACGGCAATGCTGGACAAAAGCAGCGCGGATAATAATACACAACTCAAAATTGCGACCGACTTTCGCATGCGGATAACTCCTGTCTGCGGGGATTCATGCGGTATGGCAGGTATCCTAATTATAGCGGCGCAAACTCTATTGACAAGGAATAACGAGCGCACTTTTTCGTCATATCGACAGAATTTCGGCCTCTCCGGATCAATCGACCCGCATCACGGCTCCGACGGCGCGGTTTTGCCTGCGTCGCAACGGTTTTTGGCGCTTGCCGAACGACCGCCGCATAGGTATCTTTTCGTGCGGAACTCTTCACCGCGACCAAGGCGTTCGAACAGCGGGCCGGAAGACTGACGCTGCTGATCGCGCTTTCTCTGGCATGCAGCATATTCACCGCTCTCTGCGCGTTCGGCGGCATCTTGGCGATGCTGCTGCGCAGCTAGCGTCCGCTCTTCCAGCTAGTTGCTAGCTTCTGGCTGCTAGAAGCCGGAAGCTGTCAGTCGCGATCGATCATCACCTGGTTCAGGCGAATCGCCCGTTGCGGAACGGCTATCGGACGCACCTGCGGGCCAATCACGGGGACCGGAGGGAGCAGCGGCGGAGCCGTTTCGTCCTTCGGATCGTCTTCCCTGTCCTCGACCGGCTCGGGGCGGGTCACTGACGCCATCGTTCCTATCGGAACTGCCAACTGTATTCTCGAACCAAGTTTGAATCCGATCTCATCCTTGTCGAGCCGACCTCTCAGAACGCTTCCGTTGATCATCTCGACCGCCGCGACGAGCCTGGCGTCCGACTTGGGCTTGCTGAACGACAGCCTCCTGAGTCTGTCCAGAGAGACCTGGATGTCTCCAAAGTCGGTCTTCAGGCGATAGCCCTTGTCGGTAATGGCGCCCAGAAGTCTGTCGCCGTTGTTCAAGAGCATCTGCGCGGGCCTGGACTGCGGCTTGTCGTTGTCGCTGAAGAACATCAACACCAGCTTGTCTTTGGGAACGTCGACCTTCTTTCGCCCGAGTTTGATCGGCAAGGTGAGCTTGTCGCCGACGAAATCGCCCGCCATCTCAGAGCCGTTCGCAAACGAAGCGACATACGGCTCCTTGGCGCCCTTGCGTTTGTTGCGCCGGATCGCCATCAGTTCCCCTGCCGACGGCTCGACCAGGCCGCAGGCGGTCTTCAGACCCAGCTTCAGATCGCCGGATGCGTCGAGGGCGAGAATATCTCCCGAATTCAGCGCGACGTACAATCCGAGTTCCTCGACGTTGTCCGGGCGTTCGGCGCTGACGCGGTACGACCACTGCTTGATCTTGTCGCCCGGGATACTCAGATCCCCGCCGCTGGGCAGCTTCAATTTGAGTTTGATCGCCGAGCCGGAGGCTCCTATAACCTGTCCGTCGGACAGGACGAATCGCACTCGTCCCTTGTCGGTTGCGGCGACCATTCCCAACACATCGCCGGCCGGCAGATCCATCTCGCCCAGCAGCGCGGATATCTTGAACGACTTGTTTCCGACAGTTCCCAGCATAACGTCGCCGTTTGCCAGCAGCACCCTGTCGGACTTGTCGTGCCTTTCGAGGTCAACTCCGTCGACGCCGCCGCCAGCCTTCATGTTCACGATCATTCTGCGAACAGATCCGGGCAGGTCCTTCAGCAGCTCCTTTGTCGGGAACTTCTTCATGAGCTTTTCGAGGTTGTCGATGCTGCTGTTCTGTGATTCGAAGTGGCACAGGACAACGGTCTTGCGGGGGGGGATCGTAAGATTGTACCGCGTGTATATCTGGCTGCTTGATATGCTGACTGTCGGGCGTATTTTCGCATCGGGCGTAGTCACCACGTGCAGCGTGGGCCATCCGCGCGAACTGGAGCCCTTGGTCCATATCGCAAAGTCCTTGGCTCCGAACGTCTGCCCTCCGCTGCTGGTTTTCCGCCTGGTGACCGAGTAGCGCACATTGGTGTAGATGGACGCCTGGACCGTGACCGCCGAACTGGTGGGGTTTTCGATTATCTCCAGCCATCTGGCCACCGGGTGCTTCTTGTAGGCCTTGATGCGGCGATAGATCGTCAGATTGCTCCTGCTCCACGGACCGAGTTCGAGTTCGCCTTCCTTGTTGGTCCAGCCGCTGTAGTTCGACGCCTGGAAGTTCGTTCCTCCGATCTGCAGGTACATGCCGCCGGAGTAGCAGTATGACTTGCCGCGATAGACCGAGCCGTAAGCCTGGATGTCCCATCGCCCTCCGCCCGAGTCGGTCATTACGTGATAACTGCTGGATCGAAAGTTGACCGTCGAGGCCTGCTTTATGTGCAGGCCCGGCTTCTTGCCGCTGGGCGGGCCTGCTGTCGCCGAGTTCAACGCCGCGACGATCGCAATCGCCGCAACCAACCGAATCCGATTCGGGTCCTTCTTGCAAGTATGCATAATCCGCTTCCTGTGGGGGTATGTCCTGCGAACCAGGAGAAGTCTGTTCGTACATAATACGACGCTCGCGGCGTCATGCAAGTTCCATAAATATCACGGCGTAGTTCAATTACCGTTTCATATTGGTCTATAATTCAAATGTTCCGGATGCCGATGAGTAACTTATGATTACAGCACATTCAACGCAAACGACGCCGGATACGGCGATTGTGGACTGCCGCGGCGTGCAGATCGATTCGCTGCTGGCCAGGGAGTGGCTGTCGGCCAATCGCATAGGAGCGTTCGCGTCGGGCACGCCGGCCGGCTGCAACACCCGCCGGTATCACGGCCTCCTCATCGCGGCGACCGCCCCGCCGGTCGGAAGGATGATGCTGCTTTCAACAGTCATGGAGCGTCTTGAGATCGGCGGCGAGACTTACGAACTGGCGACAAACGAGTTCGACACAGTCTTCTCGCCCCTGGGCGCCGAACTGCTGACCGAATTCCGCAATGAAGCGGCGATCACTTTCCTCTACAGCGCCGGCGGTTGCGAATTGACGAAGGAGATCCTGCTGGCCGAGGCGGAAAACGCCGTCTCAGTGCGATACTCCCTTCGCGGCGGCGCCGGGCGACTGATCGTATCGCCGTTTACCGCGATAAGGGATTTTCATCATCTTCGATCGGCCTCACAAGACGCTCGCATCACATTTCAGACCACGGATTACGGCGTGATTGTCCAGGACTCGGAGAATCCCGCCCACGCGCTGCACCTAATGGGAAACGGCGGTCGATTCGAAGCCGAGCCCGACTGGTGGTACGGATTCCACTATCGCAACGAAGCCCTTCGAGGGCAGGACGCAAACGAAGACATCTACCGCCCGGGCCGTTTCGTCTACGAACTCGGCGACGGAGACAATTGCCGCCTGACAGCGGCATTGAACGGCCCGGTCAGTTTCGACTTCGACGCAACGCTTCAGCGTCGAATCGAGCGGCGAGCTGAACTGGCGGCCGCTGCGGGACCCGGAGCCGACGAAACGTCGCAAGCGCTGGCGATCGCCGGAGACGCGTTTGTCGTAAACCGCAACTTCCCCAACGCCGCGGCGTCGGCGACTATTCTTGCCGGGTACCACTGGTTCGCCGACTGGGGGCGGGACGCGTTTATTTCACTGCCCGGGCTGTTGCTGACGACCGGTCAGTTTTCGCGGGCGCAGAAGGTCTTCAACACATTCTCGCAACACCTGTCGAACGGAATGATCCCCAACTGTTTCGACGACTACGGAGCATCACCCCACTACAACAGCATTGACGCGTCGCTGTGGTTCGTCATCGCCGCCGAACGCTACCTGCAGGCCGGCGGCGACAATGCGTTCTGGAAGGACTCCCTTCTGGCCGTTTGCGACACCATCCTGAGAACCTATCGCCAGGGCGCGGCGTTCGACATCTGTGCTGACGCCGACGGACTGCTGACAGGCGGGTCGCCAGGGACGCAACTTACCTGGATGGACGCGGCGTTCGGAGAGGAGACCGTTACGCCTCGTTACGGGAAGGCCGTCGAGATAAACGCCCTGTGGCACAGCGCCCATCGAATAATGGCCGATCGCTGCGCCGGATACGACAAGAGCCTCGGACAACACTATTCGGATCTGGCCGACATGATCGCGCCGGCGTTTCGGAGGGTTTTCTGGAACGAACAGAACAACTACCTGTACGACTGCGTGAACCAGGACGATCGGGACGATTCAATCAGGCCCAATCAGGTATTCGCCATCTCGCTTCCGCACAGCCCGCTGAAGCCCGATCAACAGCAGGCGGTGTTCGAGACAGTCAGGAAACATCTGCTGACGCCCCTGGGCCTGCGGACGCTGTCGCCGGAAGACCCGAACTACAAACCGCGCTACGAAGGCTCGCCTCGGCAGCGCGACATGGCCTATCACCAGGGCACGGTCTGGGCCTGGCTGATCGGGCCGTTCATCGAGGCGTATCTGAAAGTCCATCACGATCCGGCCGAGGCGGTGGTGCAGGCTGAGCGTTGGCTGGCGGAGTTCGACGAGCACCTTCCACAGGCCGCAATCGGGTACGTCAGCGAGATATTCGACGGCGATCCGCCGCATCGCCCCAGAGGGTGTGTCGCCCAAGCATGGTCGGTCGCCGAACTACTTAGGGCAAAACAACTTGTCTTCGCCCGCCGGGAGGATCTGCAGCGATGACCCGCCGGCAAACGGTCTTTTTCTTCGCTGCGATTGTGCTGGCGTCGCCCCTTGCGCTGTCGCAAACCACGCGCCCAAACCGGCCGGTGGCGAGAATCTCGCTTCAGTACGCCGAAACATCCGAAGATTCAGCGGCGCCCTACCGCCGTGCGAATCTGACGGTGCATTACGATCCGCCCGACGACAGCCGGGATGTCATTCGCGCCGTAACCGTTCGCTCGGCCCGCGGCGGCCCTGTCGTGCTCCTGAACGCCACGATCCCGCCTCACGCCTCTGAGCGGGAGTTCAGCGTGCTCCTGCCGGCGATGTCGGCCCAGGACTCCTGCAACGTACGCCTCCTGTCCGGCGCGACCGCGGATTCTCCTGCAATCGCCAAGTTTGAAACGCCGGTGAACTGGCCGGCCGAGTCCGTCACCGCCGAAGCGTTCCTTGATCCCGACGCCCACGATCAGGGGGATTTCCTCCCCCCGGTCTGGTCGGACAGAACTCTGCAATTGGTCTTCGTTATCGCGGCGTCAGCGTGCGCGGCTCTTGGAGCCTGTCTGCTGATTAGACGCCCCGCGTTCCGCACAGCGGCCGCTTCGGCGGTTCTGATCGCGGCGGCTTGCTGCCTGTGGCTGACTGTCGGAGCCAAACCGATCGTCATACGCAAGGAAATCGGCCCGAACAAACGCCTCCTGCTGATATCGTGCCTGCGCGACACCAGGTGCGAAGTACTCCCGCCGCACACTGTTCCCCTCTATTACGATATGGATGAGATGTCGCAGGATCGGGCGGTAGTTGCAGCGCCGGGGAAACTTATTGTCGATCTCGAGGTCGGGCGGGTGCGTCTGTTCGCTCGCCCCGCACAACCCGATCGGCCCGCGACTCAGGACGGCGGGGAAGCTTCAGGCCTCTGAAGAATGCTCGGGGTCGTCCACCTGGTCCTCCGGGGGGAGCTTAAACCGCCTGCCAGCTTCCTCCCAGGCGCTTTCCAGCGACGTAGGCTTGGCGTTGGACGGCGTCCTGAGTCGCCTGGAGACCCATCGAACGCACCGGAGCGCGATAACCGCGAGCGTCACCAGCAGGAGTCCGGTCATCAGATACGTCATGCGGGTCAGATAGACCCACTTGGCCTGGTTGTCGCTGTTGGCCGCGGTCGCGTCGGCCAGCGACCAGACCGCAACGCTTAGAAACACCGCCGCCGCCGTCAGCAATATCGAACTGACGGTTCTCCCGTACGAACGCCATTGCGTGCTAGTCAGGCCCACGGCGCATTCCTTCTCGGATTGGGACGCTCACATGCCTGAAACTCCTCGAGCAGTCTGCGTCCTTCGGATGTAATCTGCTTGTCCACGGCGATCTTAATCACCACGTATTGATCTCCACGTTTCGACGGCGGCCCGATTCCCTTGCCGCGCAGGCGAAGGCGCTGTCCGCTTGAGGTCCCGGGGGGGATCGTAACCGTGGTCATGCCGTCGATAGTCGGCACGTCCACCCTGGCGCCGAGAGCCGCTTCGGTTATGGATATGGGCGCCTCGACGGTGATGTCGGTTCCGCTAACCCTGAAATACGGGTGCGGCTTGACCGAGACAACTATGTACAAGTCTCCCTTGGCGCCTCGATGCTCGGAGCCTTTTCCCTTCACGCGAATCCTGGCTCCGTTTTTCACGCCGGGAGGGATCTTCACTTCAATTGTCTCGGTCTTGTCTTGCCTGGAATCTCCGCCGCGCAGCACGATCGGCACCGTGGTGCCCAGAGCGGCCTGCAGGAACTCAAGCGTCACTTGCTGCTGGATGTCCAGATTGGGTTTAGGCTCAGGCCGTCGCGAGCCGCCCATCTTTCCCCTGAGGGCCTGGAGGATGTCGTCGAGCCCCATTCCCATGAATCCCCCTCCGCCTGACGCCCCGCCGGATCCGCCGGATCCTGCGAATCCGTTGAAGAAATCCTGAAAGCCGGCGCCCGGTCCCGCCCCCGGCCCCGCGCTGCGCTGCGGGCCGCCGGCATGTCCGAACTGATCGTACATCTTGCGCTTCTTGGCGTCGCTGAGAACTTCGTAGGCCTCGGTGGCCTCCTTGAATTTCTCGAGGGCGCCGGGAGACTTGTTGACGTCAGGATGATTCTTGCGGGCGAGTTGGCGATAGGCGCGCTTGATATCCGCGTCGGAAGCTCCGCGAGACACGCCTAGAACGTCATAGTAATCACGCTTGGACATGCAGGCATTCTAACGGAACAATGACGAATGTCCAATGTCCAACAACCAAGTTCCAAGTAAACGTCAGAGATGAAGGCCAACGACTCTCGACTCATTGCCGTTTTCGCAGCCGTTGCCGTTCACTTGGACCCCGGGCGTTGGATATTGTAAATTGGGCATTGATCAGTGTCCGGCGATCTTGGACATCTTGAAGACCGGAAGGAGCAGAGCCATTGCGATTCCGCCCACGATCAGGCCCATTATTATGATCATCGCCGGCTCTATCATGTCGGTTATGGCCTTGACGGCGACCTTCAGATCATCCTCGCAGAATCTCGCCACTCGATCCATAACCATGTCGAGTTTGCCCGATTTTTCTCCGGCGCTTATCATTTGGCAGACATTGCCCGGAATCAGCGGAGAATCCATCAGGCCTTGAGAGATATTAGAGCCCTCCTGGACGCCGTCGGAGACTTTGTCCCAGACGGCCTTGAAGTGCCGGTTGCCCGAGACGCGGGACGTTATGTCGAGCCCCTCGATCATGCTGACGCCGGTGCTGACCATCGTCGACAGACACCGCAGCGACCTGGCCAGACACGCTTTTCGGAACATGCCTCCCATTATCGGCATCCTGAGCCTGAACGTGTCCAACGCCGCGCGTCCGGCGGGCGTTTTCACGTACCAGATAAGGCCGCCCACGCCGATAATAGCGCCGCCGAGGATGAACATCCAGTAGTCGGTGAAGGCATGGCTTATGCCCAACAGGAACCGCGTGGGCGCCGGAAGGACAGCCTTTTTCCCGGCGTAGATCTTCTCGAACTTCGGCAGCACGAACACAAGCAGGCATATGATGATGACCAGGCAGAATCCCAGCATGCACGCGGGGTATATCATCGCCCCTTTTATGCGTTTCCGCGTCTTTCGCTGCTCCTCCATATAGTCGCTGACTCGCTGGAGCATCGGACCCATCGTTCCCGAAGCCTCAGAAGCCCTCATCAGCGAGACAAACAGCGTATCGAACTGTTTGGGATGCTTTGCCAGTGCCGCCGAAAACTCGACACCGCCTCTGACGTCTTCGGAGACCTCGGCCAGCAGTTTCTTCATCCCGGCGTGTTCGGTCTGCGAGCCTATCATGTCCAAGGCCTCGCTTAGCGGAACGCCGGTGTCGACCATAACCGCCAACTGCGCGGCGAAGAAGATCACATCGTCCTTTTTCACTCTCCTCACGCCGCCCATAAGCGCGAGTTCCTCGCTGTTTGCGTAAGCGAACGTCTCTTGGAGAGAGATGATCGACTTGCCTTCCGACTTGAGAATGGCCGTCGCGTCGGAAACACTGCCGGCCTGCAGAGTGCCGGAGGAGACTCCGGCGGCTCCCTGGCGTACTTTGTATGCGAATTCGGGCATCTTACTTATCTCCGCGCGGCCTGTCAGAGCGTTCCGGCCGCCGCTTGAATCATCCGGTGGTCACGCTCAAGACTTCCTCCACCGTGGTGATTCCGGCCTTGACCTTATCCATCCCATCCTGTCTCAGTATTGTCATTCCGCTTTCCGCCGCGGCGGTCCGAATCTCGTCGATTGACACGCTGGTGCTTATTCTCTGCCGCAAGCCTTCGTCCATAACGAGAAGTTCGTATATTCCAATACGCCCGGAGAAGCCTGTCTTTCGACATTTCGGGCAGCCGGCTCCGCGATAGAACGTATCGACCGAGCCTGTCATCTTTTCGACAACTCGCCTGATGTTCTCCGGCGGTTCGTAAGGCTCTTTGCAGTTGGTGCATATTTTCCGGACGAGTCTCTGTGCGAGCACTCCGACCAGCGAGGCGGCGACCAGGTACGGTTCGACTCCCACGTTCATCAGGCGAGTGATCGCCCCAGGCGCATTGTTGGTGTGCAGAGTCGACAGCACCAGGTGCCCGGTAAGCGCAGCCTGGACCGCTATCCGCGCGGTTTCGTCGTCTCGAATCTCACCGACCATGACAATGTCGGGGTCCTGCCTGAGCATTCCCCGAAGAGATGAGGCGAACGAGAATCCGATTCGGTCGTTAACCTGAAACTGGTTTACTCCCTTGAGATTGAATTCGACGGGATCCTCGACGGTGCATATGTTCACTTCATCCCGATTGAGCTCCTTCAAAACGCTGTACAGCGTCGTGCTCTTGCCCGAACCGGTCGGACCGGTGACCAGGACTATTCCGTTGGGAGCGGCGATTACTTTCTGCCACTGTTTGAGCATCTCGTAGCCGAATCCGAGCTTCTCCAGGTTGACCATTATGCTTCGATTGTCGATCACGCGAACAACGATCTTCTCGCCGTGCCGCCCAGGCATCGTCGAAACGCGAAGATCGATCGGTCGGCTGTCCATCATGACATGTATGCCGCCGTCCTGAGGCAAACGCCGCTCGGCGATGTCGAGCCCGGCCATGATCTTGATCCGGCTGGAGATCGCCGGCAGCATCTTGTGCGGCGGACGGATCTTCTCGTAAAGAGCTCCGTCCACCCTGTATCTGACTCGAAGCGAGTTCTCGTCCGGTTCAATGTGTATGTCCGATGCGCCTTCCCTGACCGCGTGGAACACCAGGTAGTTGACCAGCTTGATAACCGGCGAACCGTCGGCGGCGGCCTCCATGTCGGTGATGTCTTCGATCTTATCCTCGACCAGCGACAGTTCGCTGGCGTCGGATTCGTCGAATATCTCGTCAATAACAAACACGTTGGCCAACGGGAGGTGATTCTCCAGCGTGGCGCGTATGTCCTTAGACGTAGTGCATACTATCACCACTTTCAGACCGGTCAGACGCTGGACCTCCTCAACCATGAACACGTTGGCCGGCTCGGTTACCGCCAGGACCAGGCGATTGCGGATCTTAAACAGCGGAAGCACCGCATGCTTTTCGAGGAAATCCCTCGGGAGCAGTTCTATGACCTTTGCGTCGGCGATTTTCGGAGAAACGTGCGCAAACGGCACTTCACACCCCTCGGCCAGAGCCTCCAGTATCTGGTCTTCAGTACATAGCCCCAGTTTCAAGAGCACTTCGCCCAGAAGAGGAGATCCTTCTGCGTTGCGCTGATACTCCAGAGCGCCGCTCACCTGTTCGTCAGTAAGTACGCCCCTGTGGACCAGGAGCTGTCCCAACTGGAGTTTTCTGGCTTTAATCGGTGTGCTGATCACTGTGCGTGGCCTTTCTATGTTGCTCAGGCTCCGGCCACTCGGACCGCGTCCTCGGTGTTGGCGAATACTTCAAAGACCATGTTCAGCCGCGTCATTTCCAGTATTTTTGCGATGTTTGCGCCGCATCGGGCCAGTCTTACCTGACCGAACTTGTCCTGGAGCAGATCCTGGAGGTCCAGCAGGTACTCCAGAACAGTGGAATCCACAAACGTCACGTCCTCCATGTCGACTATGACGTCGACGACGCCGTCGTCGGCAAGCTGATGGTCCACAGCCTCCCTGAAAGCACCCAGCGTATCTTCAGCCAATTCGCCCTTGGGCTTCAGGATCACCGCGTGCCCGTAATCTTCAACCGGTATGTTCATATTGTCGCACTCCCCGGGTTGTCGCACATCACCACCGTTTCGGTCGGGCTATGCAGTTCCTCCAGAAGCGCCTCGAGATCCCATGACAGCATCTCGACCGCCAGCGACGGAGCGAACTGCAAACCGACATTGTCTTCTATTTCCTTCCGAACGACTTCCACCGGAAGGGCCCTTCTGTAGGTCCTGTCGGAGGTCATCGCGTCGAAGCTGTCGGCCAGGCCGACTATGAGAGAATCCATCGACAATTCTCCGCTGGTCAACCCGTTTGGATATCCTTTTCCGTCAAGCCGTTCATGGTGGCAGAGAATGCCCGGTATGATCTCGTCGAGCTGGCGGATTCCTCCGAGTATCTTCGCACCCAGAAGCGGGTGGCTCTTCATTTTCGTGTATTCGTCGTCGGTTAGCTTGCCGGCCTTGCAGAGCACCGATTCGGGCACGCCGATCTTGCCGATATCGTGCAGCAGACCGGCGAGATATATCCTGTGCACGCGGTCGGCGTCGAATCCGATCTTCTCGGCCAGGCGGCGCGAAATCAGCGCAACGCGCCTCGAGTGACCGCAAGTGTACGGATCTTTGGCGTCAATCGTCGCCGACAGAGCATGCAGAACGCCCATCAGCAAATCTTCGAGATCGCCGTACAGACGACTGTTGGCCAGGAACACCGCCGATTGATTGCCGATCGACCTGAGAAGCTTGAGGTCGATGCTGTCGAATTCACGGTTGAGCTTGTCAACGCCAATCAGGATTCCGCGGCGCGGTCCGTCGGTGATCAGCGGGACCGACACGACTCTTCGGACCCCTCCGGCGGGCCAGTCGAGCTCTTCGTGTTCGAAATGATTGTCGACGACACCGAGGTTTTCAGGACCGAATCGCGGCGCCATGTATTTCGACGCCAGCAGGGCCAGCGCGTCCTCGTCCAGTCCGCAGTCTCCCGATACGATGACCATGTCGCGACCTTCACAACCGCTGGAATTCGCATGCACGACCGCTACGGCGGCCGCTACGCCCATAACTTCGACGAGCTCCCGGCAGACATTCTGCAAATAGCCCTCGGGACTCTGGGTAAGCTGCATCGACCCGCTTATTCGATACACCAGCGAAAGCTCTTCATAGGTTGTCGCCAGATTGTTGGAAAGCATTCCCAACTCTTCGCTGCCGGTGTGACAGGCGATCTCGCCCTCCAGCATCTGCTCCAGCAGTCCGCATAGCTGGGAGGCGGATATCGAAGCCTTGCCGCAGGCGTCGCGGCCGAGGCGGGCGGTCACCTCGCGATCCAACTGCAACTGGTCGCACATCAGCGCCAGCCGCTCCTCATCGAGCATCGATTCGACCGGCATGCAGGCGGCGATCGACCCGATGACTCTCCGACGTCGTTTGATCGGAATGGCGACAACCGAGCAGCCTATCCTGGATTCGGTGAATTCCGGAGCCTTGCTTTCAAACACGTTCTCGGCTGCTGAGAGGGTGCAGGTCGAACAGGATTTGTCGGCGCTGCGTACGGCCCGACAGAATTCGCACTCAGGCGGCGATTGGCCGACAAGACAGCCCGAATCGTCGCGCACCGACAGATTCACTCCCAGGTCCGCCAGGCGGTCGCTGAGATTCTCGGCAATCCTTTCAAGCATTGCCGTGTAGCGCATCTCGGTTGCTCTTTTGATATCCATTAGATGCTACACTCCGACCGGCGAGTCCTCGGGTTGACCGACAAGATCGACTACTCTTGACAACACTTCCCTGGGCGAAAAAGGCTTAGCCAGCACGGCGGCTATTCCCGCTTCGATCATCTCAGGCGGCTCGATGTCGAACCCCCTGGCGGTCAGCATCATCGCCGGTACGCCTTTAGTGGCCTCACACTGGCGAAGCGCCTTGCACAGTTCGACGCCGGTCATGTACGGCATCTGGTAGTCGGTGATCAGCATCGCCGGCGGGTCGGCCTGACATAACTCCAGGGCCTCCTCCCCGTCTTCGGCGGTCTGAACCTCGTATCCCGCGTTACGCAGCTTCATTGAAACCACGTGCAGGATGTGCGCCTCGTCGTCCGCTACTATAATTCTCTTAGTCATCTGTCTTTCCCATGTATTGCCCGGTCCGGCGAGACCGGATCGTTCATTATTCGATCAATTCAGGACCGGAAGTTCGAAGCTGAATGTGCTTCCTCGCCCTTCGGCCGAAGTGACCGAAAGCTGTCCGTTATGCACGCTTTCGAGAATATGCTTCACCAGCGTCAGGCCCAGGCCAGTTCCCTTGGCGAGCTTCTTGTTGGCCTTTACGCGGTAGAACTTCTCGAAAATGTGCGGGAGGTCGGCGGCGGGTATTCCCGCGCCGGTGTCGGTGACCTCGCAGACCGCCACGCCGCGGCGTTCGTCAACCGATACTCCCACGACTATCCTCCCGCCTTCAGGCGTGTATTTTATCGCATTGGACACCAGGTTCATCGCCGCCTGGTAGATCATGTCCTCGTCGGCCTCCACCTGATAGAACACCGGAGCGAGTTGTTCCCGCAGTTCGATACCCTTGATCTTGGCCTGGGAAGACGCCACGTTGAGGACGCGTTTGACCACGCCGGTGAGACTTATCGGTTCTCGAACGACCTTGACCACTCCCGACTCGATTCGAGATACGTTCAATATGTTCTCGATAAGGCGATGAAGGCGGTCGGTCTCGCCGGCGATAATATCGTAGAAGTCGCGCCTGGTTTGATCGTCCTGGGCCTCTCCGTCAACCAGCATTTCGATGTAGGCTTTGATCGAGGCCAGCGGAGTTTTCAACTCGTGAGAAACGTTCGAAACGAAGTCCGTCTTCATTCTCGCGATTTCCTTCTCGCGAGTTATGTCGTGCAGAACCGCAACAACGCCGGAAATCTCGTCGTTTGAAGCCGTTACGCAAGTCAGAGTCACCGTAAACGTCTTTGCCTCGCCGCTGGCGTCTATGGTGTGTTCGACGACTTTCCGCGTTGTCCTCAGCCCGTGACTGCGCGTCTCCCGAATGAGGCGGACCAGGCTCCCGTCAGATACGATCCGATCGATGTTCTTCCTGAGCGAAGTGCCGAGTTTGAAGCCCAGCAGTTCTTCGGCCGCTTCATTGGCCAGAACAAGCTCGTCAAACCTGTTTGTTACGATCACCGCGTCTGAGATTGAGAATATGATCGCTTCGGTATGGTGCTTCTCAGCCGCGGCGATCCTGCTTTGAATCTGAAGTTCGCGCTTCTCGCTCCTCAGCGACTCGACTTCCTCCTCAACGCCGGTCAGAAGCTTGTTCAGCGGGTTGGTGATCGGACTCAATTCGTCGCTACGCACCATCACCATTCCGACCTGTCCGGTTCGCGCCATTTCAGTCAGTTGTCTGGAGACTTCCGACATCGAGCGGTGCATGCTTCTCCAGAAGACCAGGAGCATCAGAATTGTCAGCGCCGCGACAAGCGCCAGCACAAGATAGTTCAAGCCGGACGACAGCGCATATCCCTTCATGGCCATACTCGTGGCGTAGTATGCCGCGCTGGCGCCCATTGAAACCAGTGCGATCGTCGTTAATCCTAATCGTTTGGCGGTAGTCAACTTCGTTCTCCCAGAAAATACAAAGCCCGGGTTCGATTTACGTTATTTCATAGTCAGATTCAGTTGGACGCCTTCTTTTTCCACGACGCAGGCCTGGGACTCGATCTTCACCACGCGGAATCCGCTGATAACGCCTCCGCGTCCCAGGACGGCTCCGTTTATGATCGCAATCGGCACGCTCCCGGTTATGGTGCTCTCCAGATCCAGCAAGGCGCCCTCCCGTCGGATTCTCTCTTTCCTGGCCTTCAGCGCAATAGTCCGTTCGTCGATTTTCGCTTGAACGACATCCGGCTGGCCGGCTGACTTGGATGCCTTGGCCACCAGCGGAAACACCTTCGGATTCGGACGGAATATGTCGCGGGTAATCTCGCCCCGCGGTCGGGGCTTAATCGGTCCGTGGCCTCTATCGAACGGCGTGGACTTCGTAGAGTCGCCCAGCTTGGGGATCTTCGGGAGCCCATTGGCGGGATCGTCATCAGGAGCCTCCGCAACGGGATCCGCCGCGCGCATTCCGGATGCGGCGGACGGCGAACTCTTGATCAGGAGTTTTCCCACGAAAAACACCGCGGCTATCGTCAGAATGGCCAGTACGGACGCCTTCTTCTTGTCGCGGGCGATTTCAGCGATCATCCGCCTCTTGAACATCTCTATGTTGTTGTGCGTCTTGATCATGTTATGTTTCTCCGTCGGTTCCCGAATTACGTTCGGAACAACGGTCAGGTCAACTTTCCGTGAAGTAGATGTTCAACTGAAGCTCTATATCGAGCATCGAATCGTCCCGATCGTCTTTGGGGTCGTTCATGGATATCTTGAGTTTCTGTATTCTCGTGAGCCTCTCCATCTGTTCTATTCGCTTGAAGAAATCCACACTGGTCAAATACGAGCCCCTGAACCGCATTATTATCGGAAGAGTATGGAACATATCCTCTTGCGTCGGATTTCCAGGTTCGATCAACTGATCTGAAAAATGATCGTCTCCGAGGTGTCCGGATATCTCCTTGAGGAATCCGCCGAGTTCCTGGCGGCCCGGAAGACGCCGATCGAAATCTCTGTACCGAGCACGCATGGACTTGATCTGTTTCGCCAGTTCGGGGAAGATCGCAATAGTCTTGGCCTGATTCTCCACATCCGCTTGGGCCGCGGTGATTTGAACCCTAAACTCGTCGAGTCTCTGATTCTGGCTGCGATAGACGAAGAACACCGCACCGCAGATCATCGCAGCGAGTATTCCAACGACTATCCAGATGTCTTTTGTGATTCTCATTATTATCGACTCCTCCTAGCGAACTACGTAGCAGCTCACCTGGAACTCCTTGGCCTGCTTCTGACGGTAGGTGACGTTCTTGGCGTAGCCCATGTCGACTTCCTCGAACAGTGAACTGGCCGACAGATCCGCTATGAAGTTCGCCACATCAACGTTATTGGGGCTCAATCCCGTTATCGTAAGCTTGAGCCGGTTTTCAGTCTTTCGTCTGGTCTTGCGGCCCCTCTTGGCCGCTATGGCTCCGGAGGCGGGCTTCAGAGACGCATGGATCTGCGTTGCGTCAAGCTGCAAACTCGTTAAGGTCATGCTCAAAGGGAGAATCTCCCCAAGCTCAGACAGGATGTCCATGCCGCTTATTCGGCTGCCCAGCTTCATGTCTATATCCTGCTTTATCATCAAACCCGACAACTGCTTCTGCAGCTTGTACATCGTTTCGACCTGTATCTTCTGATTGGCCGCCAGGCTTTCCAGACCCGACAATTGCGCATCGGCGGCCGAGATGCGGTCCTCATTGAAATGCGCCATACCCACAAGCACAGTCAGAACTATCATCAGCAGGTATCCCTGCCGAAAGAAACGCTCGACTCTTGCGCGCTGGAGGATTATCCGTTCAGGCAGAAAGTCTATAGCCATCTTTGGTCTCCTTTTCGTGAGGCGCAATATCCTGATCCCTCATCGCCAGCCCGGCGGCAACCGCCCATTCGCACATCGGAGTGCGCGGCCCCAAACCGGGGGCCGCTTGCGAGAGATCTATTCCCCGCAGCGGCTGGGCTATGCTGCACTCAACGCCAAGATTCTCGCCTAACAGCTCCACTATCGACGGATCGTAGACTTCCCCGCCAGCCATCAGAACGGTGTTGGGCCTCAGTCCGCGGAATGTTACGCTGCAGTACCTCAGGCACAAGCCGATCTCCCTGGCCAGCTCCTCGACTTTTCCCCTGACCGCGTCGCGTATCGTCCAGTCAATCTCGTTGCGAGGCTCTTCGAGTTCGCTCTGGTCGGACTTGCGGTTCCCGCCGATCGTCTTGGAGCAGGCCTGCATCACTCTCGTCCTCAACTCAATCGCATCAGCCAGATCCAGATTCAATTGAGCAGCGACGGCTTCGGAGAACACCCGCCCGCCAATATCAATTGTTCTTATGAACACTATCTGTCGCCCTCGCGCGACGACAACGCGAGTGGCCTGGGCTCCCAGGTCCAGCATCACCGACACCGTATCGCGGTCGGCCCGGCGTCTCAGGGATCTCTGGGCCATCCTGAAAACGGCAATCGGTTCAGGATATATATGCTGGGGCCTGAGCCCCGCGGCGTCCAGCAGACCCAGGTGATCTTCGATCGACTTCTCCGAAGCGGCCAGCATGATAATCTCGTTGCGAATATCAGAACCGCTTCGGACCTGGCCCGAATCGATGTATTTCAGGCGATCGGGCGCCACGTCAAAATCGAAGCGATCCTGCGCCTCCCACCGAATCGCCTTTTCCATTTCAGCTTTGGGGAGTTTGTCTATGCGAACGTTCTTTATGTCAACTTCGGTCCCCGACAGGGACGACACGCTCATTCGGCCTTTGAAGTCCCCTTTTCGCAGTATTTCACGTATCGCCGCGATGGTCATATCACGCCGTTGCTCGGGATCAGGCGCAATCGCGGGAAAACGCCACTGTCCGAACGCTCGCACCACAACCGCACCGTTGCATTCGTCCATCTGCAGCATCTTTATGCTGTCGGCGCCAACATCCAACGCAATAGGCCATCGTTCTCTTCGACGCATGAATCTCATTTTGCCATTGCCTCTCTTTTGCCCGCCGCAACCTGCCGCCGCACCGAGGTCAGTCTCCGGCAATCACGCTGACCGTTCCAGTGACAGCACTCACATCCACAGAAAACCGACTCTCTCCAGCCAACAAGAGCACATTCAGGCTCGCGTTCGGCACACCTGCGGGATCGAATGTCACCGACCCTATCCCGGCCTTGGAGATATCCAACCCAGCCAGTTCACCTATGGCCTTGAAGTCGGTTGTGTACGCACTATTAGTGATCGGATGAATCAGCGGGCCACTTTCGTTGGATAACCAATACGAGTCTGTGTCAACGTCGATAGTCACCGTAATGTCCTTTTGCGTGGAGATCGCCGCATCCTGGGCGTATTGGAGATCGGACGCCAGACGCCTTGCCCCGGCGCGACACACCGAGTAGTTGCCCGAGCCCAGCGACGGGATGACAATGGCGGCCGATATCAACAGGACCATGCCCATTATCAGAAGCTCCACGAGCGAGAAACCTCGCGCGACAGCGCACTGGCGCCGGCGATGCGACATCGGGTTGTCCGTAATCGAGCTAATCATCCCACGAAACCACCTTTACGCCTGGAGTCGCCGCGTCGTACAGTTCCTTCACCTGCTCGGGAGTCATCGCAACATCCTTAATGATGAACACCTCATCGATTGGTCCGTCCCACGCACGCTCGCCCGCCGCTGGCGGGCAGTCGCCGATCCAGGCCTGGACGCCGGCGCTGTCTCTGATGTTCCCGTCGAGAACGCTGTTGGTTCCGGTTGCGTCCGATTCGCCGTCAAGGAAGAGCTGCATACGTCTTGCATCTTTGTTGAATGTGGCGACAATGAAATACCACTGTCCCAATTCCAATCGTTTGTTGCCGTAGATCGTGACGTAGACGTCTCTCACTCTCAGCGTGAATCGGAGTGTCCGGCTGCTGTCGAGAGCCAGCTCCCAACGCCTGTCGAACGTATCGTAGCCTGAAGCTCTTGAAATGATCCTGGGATACGAACTGGCCCATGCGTCCGCCCGGACCCAACACCCGAAGGTGATGCGGGCGTAATCCATATCCTCCACGCTGTCTATGGAGACATAGTCATTGCCGCCCCTGAACTCCGCTGCGGTGTCAACGTCGCCGAAAAGAGCACCTTCAACGCCGCGGGTGACGGCGTTGACGTAGGTCCCGTCACCGATTCCCTGTTCGTCTCTCGCCGTGAGGTCGGAGTCCCCCAGTCGCCACCAATACCTCGGAGCCAGTTGCCTGACCTTCTCGGCATATTGGCTTGACAGCCTTACCCTGGCCGAAACCTCCTGAGAAATCGCGCCTTGTGAGCCGGAAGCTACGATCCGATAATCGCCTGGAGTCGAAGTCGCCGCCATGTAGAATACGTATCCCCCGTCGCCGGGATCTACGTGGTATGGCCCGTTGGGCGCAGCGGCGGCTCCGAATGGAGTCGCTTGGGTCTGGAGGGCGTAAAGGCCGTGCTGGAGCCCGGATTCAGCGAGGTATCTGGCCCGGGAGGCCTGCATGAGATTCCCCGTGCTGGCGGTCTTGACCTGTGCGCCGTGGATGTAGCTGATCCCCACAACCGCAGCCGTTACAATCAACATGAGCACCATCAGCAGGGCAAACCCTCCGGATCCGCGAACAGGCGCACTCAGTATACTTCTATTCGTTGAATTCATGTCTATTCAGGCGGCGTCAGGTAGTACACGCCGGAGTCCATGTAGAGATCGGATATCTTGTGAGCCCGCATCGACGCGGTGGTGCGGAGCTTAACCATTCCGGGGCCCTCGCCGACAGTAACCTCTATCTGCACCAGTTCGCACATAGGCGGCGCCGATAGCGCCGAGAATGACATCGAGGACACTTCGCTGGCCAACTCGTCGGCTTTGGCCCACTGAACGTTCTTAATCCAGGTCGCCGCATCGTTGAGGCGAGTGGCGATCTGGACGGTCATGTCGTTGTCCCACTGGTCTTTCCAGACCTGAGGCCAGAAATCCGGGAATTCCGCGTAGTGGAGCCACACCTTGCCTGTGGAGGGATCTCTGGCGATCATCCGCAGTTCCCTCAATTCGATATCGCCGTTGTCGTTGGAGTCCTCCAGCCAGTAAACCATCACGTCCGAATTGCCGGCGGTTATGAGTTTGGCTCTGTTTATGTCCCGTTCGATTCGGCGAAGCGAGTTTCTCGCGATCTGGACATTGCGGTGAAAATCCTCGGAATACTCCTGCGCGGTCGTCAGCGCCATAGTAAGCGATAGTGTCGCCAGGGAGATTATCGCCATGACGACCATCGCAGTCAGCATCTCGGCGAGCGTGAATCCTCTTTGGTTCCGTATCATGATTCTGCTGCGCCTCGTAGTCACTGTGGAGCGTGGACCAGACGCCTGAGGGTCAGGAGGTTGTCTCCCTTGAATCCCATGTTCACTTCGACGCGAACGAAGTTAGGTTCATCGCCAACATCCTGCCCGGCGACGTGTATGTACGCCACGGAGACCTCGCGGTGCAGGCCCTGAATCGAAACGCCGTCGATTACCTGGTTCTGAATGCCGACAATCTCACCTACGGACTTTCCGTAGCCGTCTTCGTAGCCGTCGTAATCGTCAATATTGTCGAATAGGACCCTGGCTGATTCGCCGGCGTCAGGCCCTACTCCGAAGACGCCATCGGGGTCGTCGAACGGTTTGGAGATTATCTCCTCCATCAGTTCGCGTCCAAGAAACAGCGCCAACGTGCGGCGGGCGTCCTCCTGTTCGTATTGGGCTCCAATGTTGAACGGAAGAAGAACCGCGGAGGCCCCCATCGCCAGAAGCGTCGAGGCCATCAACGCCTCAAGCAGCGTCATTCCGCGTCGAAATTGAATCTTCCTCAATCTCATAATTCCGTACAAAGCCTGCAGCAGCAGAACATTGCAGCCTCCTCCGACCGAATCAATCAGTCGCAACGCTTAACGGACGCCGCATATGCAATTCGGTCCAGTCACTTTATCGTCTTGCGACAGGGCGCACTTGATTTGCGCAGATGCCGAAATCAATGGAAAAACAGAGAGGAATCGGACGCCGTCGGACTGAAACGGCCAGCTACCGCTCAGAGCCGATTGCGCTGCGGCATTCGTCCAGGAGTTGGTTGACCTTGAACGGCTTGAAAAGGACCGCTCCGAGGCCTTCGCGATTGGCCCGGACAATGGAGTGTTTCGGATCGTACCCGAACGCGGTCATGAGGATTACCGCCGCCTCGGGACGGGCCTTTCGGGCGGCGTCGAACACTTCGTATCCGTCGGCCCCAGGCATCTTTATGTCGGAGATTACGAGATCGTACTCTTGCGACGATATCTTCTCGATCGCCTCGGTCCCGTCGGAAGCCAGGTCGACGACACACCCGCAGGGACTCAGCACATCCTGCACTGTCTCGCGAAGAAGCGGCTCGTCATCAGCAACCAGGACACGTTTGCCCGCCAGAACCGCATCGCGCCCGCCGACGTCAGCCGAACCGGTCACCGCGCCCGACGCAGAATCGCTCCATGAAGTCAGAGATTTTCGGGCGCCGCAGGCACGCTCGATTACGCGCTTCAGGCGCTTGCGCAGTTCGTCCAGGCCGATGTAGTCGTCCATCAGCCCCGTGGCCTCGGCGATCATATCGTTGATCGGGCCGGCTAGTTCGGCCGACATCGATCCGGTCAGTTGCCTGTGCGTGCTGTATCGCTGGGCCACCAGGAGGTTCAGGATATGAAGCGACAGTGCAAGGTAGTTCGAGAATATCTCGGCGAACTGGCGATCGGCCTCGCTGAACGTCTCGGGACTGTCCGACTCGACGTGCAGTACGCCGATCACGCGATCGCCGAGAAGCAGAGGCGTCGTAAGGCAACTGGACGCATCAAACGAGCCCCGCAGGTACAACGGATCCTTAGACACGTCAGGGCATATGTAGCTTCGCCCCGTCGAAGCGACATAGCCGCAGATCCCATTGCCTTCGGGGCGGGCGAATATCTCAAATCCCATAGCCTTGGCGCTTAGGCCTTCGGAAACGATGATCTCGAGACGATCGGTGTTGCGGTCGACCAGCAAGACGGCGAAATGCTGATAGTCCAGCACGTCGCGGCTGCAGCTTATGATCCTATCCTCCAACAGACGCAGCCGCTCGGCGGCGTCCAGTTTCGACAGCGTCTCGAAATCCAGATGCGCCAACTCGCGCCCGGCCCGTTCGATGGCGTTGAGTTTGAACTGCTGGCGGCGCTGCAGACTGGCGTCAATAGTGACCGCGGCGATATGCCGCAAATTCCCATCGCCGTCGCGAACGGGAGAACAGATCACTTCAATGTAACGGTTGTCGTCGGGAACGATCGAGTATCTCCGACCCTTGTCATCGCTAAGATCGGCGGCGGACTGAAACTCCCTGAACGCCTTGACGCAGATCCCGCACAGCGGATTGAGGACGTCATCGGAGAATCTCCGCAAACGACGATTGGCCCAGACCAGCATCCCGCCGGGGTCGACAATGCCCACGCCGTCGCCAATCGTATCGAGGACGGAGGCGGCCTGGCGCGTCACCGCGCCGCGCTCCAGCGGAAGGAAATCGGCGACATCCGAGAGCACCGCGGCGTATTCGTCGCCGGCCATGGCCTCCAACGCCTGGTCAAGGGATTCGGCGACATGCACGTCAAAGTGTTCGGACAGAAAACCCAGCACGCCGTCGGCCTCGACCGCCGGACCACGCAACACCAGGAGTTTTCGACCGCCTTTTTGCTCTGCCATCAATGCACCGATCTACGGACTCTAAGAACGACTGTCACACGAATATCACATTCAACGCCCGCAGCGTCAACACTCTACTTCTTGCCGGGAATCTCATTCGCTTCATCGCGGATCGCGCCAACCGCGTCGCGGAGGGCCTTGATCTTCTCGGCCAGTTGCGGATGTCCCTTAACGCCGCGTGATATCCACTGATCCTTGGCCAGTTCATCCAGCACGCCCCGGATCCTGTCGATCTTGGCGGCGACCAGCGTTTTCAGACCGCCGCCGGATTTGTGCCGCACGTGAAGTTCAAACTCGAGCTTGGGAAGATCGAAAAGCGCCTGTCGGATCTTGCGGTCCAGCGCGTCGGCCTCAGCCTTCAACTTCAATTCGGCAATGATCTCTTTGCACCTGGCTTCCGCTTCCTTTGAGTAACTCACGCCTTCGGTGATCGGCCAGTCGTCAGTGCGGAATGTCGCGATCGGGATGTTCTCCCGACCCACCATGTTCCCCGTGGGCCAACTGGCCCATCCGTATCGCACCGCCGCGGGCTCTGTGACCAGATCGCTCGATATTTCCAGGCAAGGCTTTCCGTCGAGTCTGGTGTGCTTTCCGTTGGCGGGATACCAGCGTCTGTCGGCCCCGGCGATGATGAAGCCCTTGAACGGTGCGTTCCCCTGCCTCGGACACGGCAGGACCTGCCAGTAGGCGTTGTTTTTGATATGCTTCCAGCGATTGTAGACTTTCGGGTCGCTGTCGAAAAACAGGTACGCCTTGCCATTCTTGATCGTCATCGACTTGTAGGCGTTTCCGCGGTGGACGACCGGCTTCTTGTAGACGGTGGCCAAGGCCCACAGTGAGGCGTATTCGGCGACGGGGAGTTTCTCACCGGGGTGAATGTACGAGTTTCCGGTCGGGTATGTCGCAATCATTCCCGAATGGGGATCCTTAGCCAACGCGCGCCGCTGGATGTCGCGAATAATCGCGTAACCCTCGGCGATCGTCGCCAATTCCGGATCGGTTCCGAACGTGCCCCAACCGGGCTGGCTGATGCAGCCGAACGGAAGCTTGTCGTCGCCGAACGCTTTGCGGAACGAAACGGGCACTTTGGGGAAGGTGTGTTCGTACCTCGTCCACTTCATGAAATTGTTGTTCTCGCCCTGGTAATACAGCACGCCGCGGATGGCGAGTGATCTTATCGGCATGATGGTGGCGTTGAACAGCCCCGCCGGCGGGCTCCACCCGCTGCGGGGATCGGACGGCGGCCTGGGCAGACGCAGGCGAGGAGGCTTCTTGCCTTCTGCCCTGGCTTTGGCGGCCTTCTTCTCGTGCTCGGCTTCGATGGTCCTGCACGCCATTTTCCAGGCGGCGGTCATCTGTTCGATCTTCTCGGGATTGTCCCAAACGGCGGTTTCCGAGTCGTATTCCTTCAGGACTGTCTTGATGATCCTGTTGTCGATATTGTCCAGTTCGGATCTCATGCACCAGGTCTGGCCCAGCGTGCCGCCGCGTGCGACGTTGATCACGCCGACGGGGGTCTTGAGGTAGCGATGCAGATACATGCCGAAAAGATACGGAACGGCCGCGAAGTCCTGCGCCGATCCGGACGTGCATTCGCGCCAGTTCGGCTTCCTCCTGTCGCTGATGTCGGCCAGCGGCTTGTACCAGGAATCCTCCCAGGCGATGTATCGCAGTGCGGGGAAGTCCGCGGAAGCCGCCTCGCGGTCCTTGCGGTTGAAGTTGCTCCAGCCCATGTTGCTCTGCCCGGCGCAGACCCACAACTCGCCGATCAGGACATTTCGGACAACCAGAGACTCATCGCCCGACTTGGCGATGATCCAGGTGGTCTGGAAGCTCGCCCTGACCGGGTCGAACTTGACCAACCATCGCCCGTTGGCGGCGGCCTTGGCTTCAACAGTCTTCGTCTCTAACTTCGGAGGATTCTTCTCGACGTACTTGACAGTCACCGAATACCGCCCGTCGTCGCCGCGCGGTTCATCTCTGGGCGCAACTTTGCTGTCCTGGGTAAGCGTCACCGACACGTCGGCTCCAGGTTTGGCCCATCCCCATACGGCGACAGGCTTTCCCTGCTGGAGGACCATGTTGTCCGCGAATATCCTGGCCAGGCGAAACTCGGGGGGAGTCTTGTCCTTTTCGGCGGCCGATAGATTGGCGCCGAACATCGATATCGTCAGCAGCATCGCTAAACTCGCCATATACGTCCTTCTTCCGGCTTCACACATGCGGCGTCTCCCAAAATCCTATTGAATCAGACCTTGTGGTCCCGAACAACTCAACTCACTGCTGGTGCAGCAGTTCCATGGCCCCTTTGTCGCGAAGCCTGGTCGCCAGCAGCCCGGCCAGTTGGCCCGCGCCCCCGCCGCCGACTTCGATATCCTTTATCAGTCCCGATCCGTCTTCCCGGGCAACCATCGCGGCGCCCATCCACTTGCCCTCCAGGCGCCTGAAGTGGACGGCGATGCAACTGTGGCAATCTGCCTGTAGTGCGAACAGAACCGCCCTCTCGGCCGCCAGAGCCTCGAAGGAATCAGGATCGTTGACAGGAGCCAGGATCGGCGCGATCTCCTCGTTTCCCACGAGAGTTTCTATCGCCAGCGCGCCTTGCCCCGCGGCCGGCATCACGTCAATCAGCGGGCGGATATTGGCTGCGTATTTCTCGGTCAAACCGGCGCGAATCAGCCCGGCCATCGCCAGAATCACCGCGTCAAGCGGGCGGTCCGATCCCGGCAGGGCACTGTTCATGCGGGTCTCGATATTGCCGCGAATCGGAACGACCGACACGTCGGGTCGCCACGCCAGCACCTGCGCCCGGCGGCGAAGACTGCCTGTCCCGACCGAAGCCTCACCGGCGAGTTCCCGCAGATCCAGACCCTCGGCTGTCACAATCGCATCGCGCGCGTCGGCGCGGAGCGGAACGGAGGATATCTCGAGATCGTCGTCAAGATAGGTGGGAACATCCTTGGCCGAATGGACGGCCATGTCGATCGAACCGTCTCGAAGCGCATCCTCCAACTGCTCGGTGAAAAGTCCCTTTCCGCCGACGTCCAGCAGCGGACCGACGGTTTCGTCGCCGGTGGTTACAATCTCCACCAGTTCGGTCGTCACGTTCTTATTGGCCGCTCTAATCGCCTCGGCCACGTGACCTGTCTGCGTCAACGCCAACATGCTCCGGCGCGTCCCAATTCTAATGCACTTCATCTGAGTATCCGAGCTAATGGCCGCTGTCGTCACGCTTTCCCTGTCCCTTCTTCTGGACCAGGGCAAAGCGTTTTCTGGCGATATCCAACGCCTCGTTGCGGAGTTCAAATTCCTCTTCGGTCTCGTCCGACATCGCGCGAGCGGCAACGATGGCGTCCCACGCCTCTTCTCGATCGATGTCGCTGACCGCTTCGCACTCGTCGGCGAGAATCGTCAGTTTGTTGTCCCTGACAGTGGCGAAGCCGCCGGAAAGGAAGAACTCCAGAGATTCGTCCTTTGTCCGTTCGACGCTCACCACGCCGACTCCCAGCATGGTCACCAGGGGCGTTCGACCGCCCATAACGCCGTACTGACCGTCCAGCGCGGGGAAGACAACGCTGACCGCTTCGCAGGCGCACCTGCTGCCCAGAGGCGTTAGTATCTCGCATTGGAACGGACGTTTATACGGAGACATCTGTTCAGTCCTGCATCAACTCCAGTTCGCGGCTAAGAGAACTTCTCCCAGCACGCCAGTTCGTCGAGCGTCTTGCGCTTCTTTTGGCCTGCGGTGTCGCCCGGGTAGCCCAGCACGAGCATCTCGATGATCTTGGCCGGGGCGGGGATATCGAGTATGTCGCGGCACTTGTCCTGATCGAAGTGCCCTATCCAACAGCTTCCCAGCCCCTCGGCGACCGCGGCGAGAGTCATGTGATCGATGACAATAGCGCAATCGACCGCCCCGGCGGGAATGCCGCAGTACATCTGACGATCCGGGTCGAGCGAGACCAGGGCTACTATCGCCCGGGCGGTCGCAACAAACGGCTGCTCCGACGCATCGGCCAGCAGTTCCTTCGCTCCGGCGTCGCGCACGACGACATACTTCCATTCCTGAAGATTCCTGCCCGTTGGGGCCAATACTCCGGCATTCAGAATGCGTTCGAGAACTTCGTCAGGTATGTCGCGGTCCTCGAAACTCCGCACACTGCGCCGCTGTCGCATGGCGTCGTAAACATCCATTTGCAGCTACTCCTGCTTGTTTGATTCTTCGACTGTCACCTCGAGCTTGTCGATCGGCAACTCCATCCCGCAGCACGTTGCGATTCCCGCGGCGAACGCCGTTATCGATCCGAGAACCTGGAAGACTATCACCACACTATTCATCCCGCCAATGCTGCCAAGGCCGAACACCCTTGACAACATCACGAAAGCCACCGCTCCGATGCCGACCAGGAACGGGAGAATCCTGCGCACAAGATCCCAGCGAACCGCGAGGAACAGATAGAACGCGACGAGAACTGCGATTGTCATACTATTCATTACATCTTTCTCCTTACGCCGATTCGCTCGGCAAGGCTTTCGAAAGGGTCGGTTCTGCAGTATCCGGACTTGAGGAGGCCTGCATTCTCTCGGCCGCTTCGGCGGCTTCTTCGACCCTGCCGACATACATAAACGCCTGCTCGGGCAGGTGGTCCCACTTGCCGTCGCAGATCTCTTTGAAGCATCTTACCGTCTCGCTCAGCGGTGTGAAATCACCCGTTTTTCCGGTGAACACCTCCGCGGTGAAGAACGGTTGGGACAGGAAACGCTCGATTCTTCTCGCCCGGGCGACAGTATTCTTGTCATCCTCGGACAACTCGTCTATACCCAGTATAGCAATAAGATCCTGAAGATCCCGGTATCTCTGCAGGATTTGCTGCACGCGTCGTGCGGTGTCGTAGTGCTCGGCGCCGACAATCTGCGGATCGAGGATTCTCGACGAACTGGCCAGCGGATCGACAGCGGGATAGATGCCCTTTTCGACGATTGAGCGATCCAGGACGATAAATGCGTCCAGGTGCGTCACCGCCGTGGCCGGAGCCGGGTCGGTCATATCGTCGGCCGGCACGTACACCGCCTGCACCGAGGTGATCGCCCCGGCCTTGGTCGAGGTTATCCGCTCCTGGAGTTCGCCCATTTCCGTGGCGAGCGTAGGCTGGTAGCCGACGGCCGACGGCATTCGCCCCAGCAGCGCCGAGACTTCCGCACCAGCCTGGCTGAAGCGGAAAATATTGTCGATGAACAGCAGCGTTTCGTCGCCTTGATCGCGGAAATACTCGGCCAGCGTAAGCGCCGAAAGCGCCACCCGCAGGCGGGCTCCCGGCGGTTCGTTCATCTGCCCGAAGACAAGCGTGGTCTTGTCGATCAGGCGCTGGCCGGTGTCGCCGATGTCCATGTCCTGCATTTCCAGCCACATGTCGTTGCCTTCGCGGGTTCGCTCGCCCACGCCGGCGAATACGCTGTAGCCGCCGTGCTTGGTGGCGATTCGCGTGATAAGCTCCTGGATGACGACAGTCTTGCCCAGGCCCGCTCCGCCGAACAGGCCGGTCTTTCCGCCGCGAACGAACGGACACAGCAGGTCGATGACTTTGATGCCGGTCTCGAACAGTTCGCTCTTGGACGTCAGAGCCTCGAACGCCGGCGGCTGTGCGTGGATCGAACGCCGCTCGGGCACGTCGACCGGGCCGCCGCCGTCGATCGGCTCGCCAAGCAGGTTGAACACGCGTCCGAGAACCTCGTCGCCGACGGGCATTGTCACCGGCGAGCCGGTGTCTTCGACCTCCATGCCGCGACGAAGCCCGTCGGTCGAGCCCAGGGCTACGCACCTGGCCTGTCCGCCGCCGAGGTGCTGCTGGACTTCTCCGGTAAGGTCTATCTTGATCCGGCCGTCGGACCGGACCTTCAGCGCATTGAACATCGCGGGAACTTCCTGCTCGGGAAACTCCACGTCAAACGTGGATCCTATAACTTTGACGACTTTGCCTTTTGCAGCCATTTGTCTTTCCCGGTCCTTTGTTTACTCAAGCGCCGCACGCCCGCCCATGATCTCGGCCAGTTCGGTGGTGATCTGGGATTGTCGAACGCGGTTGTAGCTAACCGTCAGCTTCTGGATCATCTCGTCGGCGGCTTCTGTGGCGCCGTGCATCGCGGCGATTCGCATAACCTGCTCGGAAACCGCGGCGTCCATGAAGCACTGGTAGATTTTCTGAATAACCGCCACCGGCATGAGCTTATCGAACAGCTCGCGGGGCGACGGATGGAAGTCGTACGGCAGATCCTCCTGACCGGGCGTCTTGCTTGCGATGCTCGGCATCTCGCTCATCGGCAGAATCTGCGCGATCGAGGCCGATTGACGGCCGGCGGATATGAACTGCATGTACCCGATCTCCAGATCGGATATCTCCTTCTTCAAGTACGTATCGATCAGGTCCGAGGCGACTTTGCGGATGTCGCCGTATTCGGGCACGTCCTCGAAGTCCGCATACTCCTTGGCAACCTCTATGCCGCGGAATCTGAAATACTGGAGCCCGCGTTTTCCGATCACGTGCAGAAGCACCTTGTAACCGCCCTGCTCCAACTGTTCTTTGCGTTCGCAAACCAGCCGCAGGACGCCGGTGTTGAACGACCCGCACAGCCCGCGGTTGGATGTTATCACCATCAGCACCAGCGTTTGGACGTCCTTGGGCGCCGTCATAAGCGGGTGGGTGAGCTTCTCGCCGGGCAGGCGATCGACGATGTCGGCGACCATGCCGGCCAGGTGATCGGTGTAAGGACGAGCTGCGACCGCAAGATCGTGGGTGCGCTTGAAACGCGCGGCGGCGACCATCTCCATCGTACGAGTGATCGTGCGGATGTTCTTGACGGCGTTGGCGTGCTTCAGGATTCTTCTGGCTTTGGCCACGTGTCACTCACCGGCCCGCTATTCTGCGGGCTTCTCTTCAGTATCGGTTTCGGCATCGGTATCAGCTTGAGCCTCTGTTTCGCTTTCGGTTTCCCGCGGCTCGGGGGACTCTTCCGCATTCGTCTGATCTTCGGCCTCGACGTCCTGCTGATCTTCGGCCTCAGCGCCCTGCGGCTGTTCAGCCTCAGCGCCCTGCTCGGCCTGCATCCGCCTGGCCCGCTTCTCGGCTTCCTGCTCCAGGAGCTTGGTTTGCCTTGCGGCGCGCTTCTTGACGCGGACCAGGTCGGCGTATGCGGTTTCCTTGTACTCCCTGATCAGGAACTTGAGCCTCTTGAGCCGGGATGAGTCAAGCGAGCGATCGGCGACTATTTCATCGTAGAACTCGGTATGATCGCTCCTTATGTAGTTCAGCAGGCCGGCCTCGAACTCGGGGATCTCGGCGACCTCCAGGTCGTCCAGCAGCCCGCCGGTGGCGCAGTAAATCGCAATCGCCTGATCGATCGAATCCATCGGAACATACTGCATCTGCGTAAGCAGGCGCACGATTCTCCGGCCTCGGTCCAGTTGTCTCTGGCTGGCGGGGTCCAGTTCCATGCCCATCTGCGCGAACGCTTCGAGCTCCCTGAACGCAGCCAGGTCCAGACGAAGCGACTTGGCGACCTCCTTCATCGCCTGGTCGGCGGCTTTGTATCCCACGCGGCTGACCGAGATGCCGGCGTTAATCGCCGGTCGGACGCCGGCGAAGAACAGAGCCGGTTCGAGGTAGATCTGTCCGTCGGTGATCGAGATCAGGTTTGTCGGGATGTACGCGGCGACCTCGCCTTCCTGCGTTTCGCAGATCGGAAGCGCGGTCATCGACCCGCCCGAGGATTTCAGGCTGTGGGCCTTGTACCTGTCGGGATTCGCCTTTTCCTTGATGTCCAGCTTGGCGCGGGCCAGACCCATAGGACCGATGTAGATCGTGTCCTCCTCGTCGACGAGCGGATCTTCGTCGTTTGCGTCGGCGATCACGTATCTGTCGGCCAGTTTGCAGGCCCGCTCCAGCAGGCGGGAGTGCAGGTAGAACACGTCGCCGGGGTACGCCTCGCGTCCCGGCGGGCGTCGCAGCAGCAGCGATATCTGCCTGTATGCGGCGGCCTGCTTGCTCAGGTCGTCGTAGACCACCAGCGTGTGCCGCCCGTGTTCGTACATAAAGTACTCGGCCATCGCGCATCCGCTGTAGGGCGCGATGTACTGCAGCGGAGCCGGGTCGGAGGAGGAGGCGCAGACGACAATTGTGTGGTCCATCGCGCCGTTGGCGCGGAGAGTTTCGACGACACCCGCGACAGTCGACTCCTTCTGCCCGACTGCAACGTAGACGCAGATTACCCCGGTGTCTTTCTGGTTGATTATCGCGTCGATTGCGATCGCCGTCTTGCCGGTCTTGCGGTCGCCGATGATCAGTTCACGCTGTCCTCGTCCGATCGGGGTCATGGAGTCGACGGCCTTGAGCCCGGTGTGCAGCGGCTCGGTCACCGGCTGGCGTTCGGCGATTCCCGGGGCGATGATCTCAACGGGGCGTCTTTCTTCACTGGGGATCGGTCCCTTGCCGTCGAGCGGGGCTCCCAGGGGGTCCACGACGCGTCCAATCATGTCCATGCCTACAGGCACTTCCAGGAGTTTCCCGGTGGTGTTGACCACCGTTCCTTCGCGGACGGTGTCCGAATCGTTGTATATCACCGCTCCGATGGACGTCTGTTCAAGATTGAACACCTGCCCCATCGCCCCGCCTTCGAACTGGAGCATTTCGCCGGCCATTGCGTCCCCGAGACCGAATATCTGCACGATGCCGTCTCCGACTTCGAGCACTCGCCCGACGTCGCTTACGTCCATCTCGCGCTTGAAGCGTGCGATCTCTTCACGGATGACGCTGGTTATTTCGTCGGCGTTGAATTTCATTCAGACAGATCCTCCTTCAAAGCAGAAGGCATTGCGGCCAGTGCTATCCGTCTGGCCAGACGGCTCGACAGTTTTTCGATGGACGACGACAGCGAGGCGTTGAAGACCCTGTCGCCGACCCGCACGACGATCCCGCCAAGCATTTCGGAGTCCACGTGGTCGATCAGGATCACGTCGCTTCCCAACTGCTCGGTCATCATTTTCGAGATCTCGCCGCGGCGATGATCGCCCATCGGCTCGGAGGTCGTCACATGCACCTCCAGCAGCCCCTTGCGAACATTAAGCAGGTGTCTGAACTTCACCGCCGCCGAACGCAGCACCGGGAGGCGATCTCGCCTGGCCATAACGTTGATAAACGCTTCGACAGGCTCGCTGACCCGTCCCGAGAAGATGCGATCGACGAGTTCGTCACGCTCGTCCCGGGCCAGCATGGCCTGGGTAAGCAGCGTTTCGAATCCCTCGATTTCGTCCAGGAGGGCCGTTATGGCGTCGATTTCGCCGGCGGTTTCTTCGGCTTGGGAGTTGTCGGGAATATTGTCCAGAAGTCCCTGGGCGTAGATGTTGGCCAGGGCGGCCATTCGAGGCTGCATTACCGTATCGTCAGGCCCGGACACTATGACTCCTCCGAGACTCTCTCACCAATGGCCTTTATCGAAGCGTCGACGAGGTGATCGTGGACCTGGGGCGTAAGGGAATCGTCGATGATCGTCCCGGCGATTTCAGCGGCCAGTTCGGCGGTCGCCTCCCGCATGTCGCGGATCGCCTGCCGCTTGGCGTGCTTGATGTCCGACAATCCCCTCTTGACCGACTCGCGCGCCTCGCGGCGAGCTTCTTCTATGATCTTGTCGCGTTCTTCGCCCGCCTTTTCGAGAGCCCGCTCCATTATTTCGTCGGCTTCGGCCTCGGCGTTTTCGATCTTCCTCTTGTACTGCTGGACGAGATCTTGGGCTTCGGTCTTGTGCTTCTGAGTGTTTTCGATAGTCTCGATGATCGCGTGTTCGCGGTCCTGGAGTTGCCTGACTATCGGTCCCCAGGCCCATTTGCCCAACACGAACAGCAGGACCCCGAAAATTGCGATCGCCGCGAGCGCCTGTCCGAGATCGCCAGGATAGAAATCGCCGCCGCTGGCGTGGGCGGCCCGCGGGATCAACAAGACAGCGCTGGCGAAAACAGCGCATGCGACCCGTCGAATTGTCCGGTCCGTTTGATGCTGCAAAAACGGCTCCTATCGTATCGTAACTCTAAGCGTTCAGTGCTAACATACAGACCAATATCGAGAAAAGAATGGCGCCCTCGATCATGCCCGCGGCGATAATCATCGGCAGGAACATCGAACCTGCGGCCTCGGGCTGTCGGGCCATGGACTCAATGCAGGTCGACGCCAGTTTGGAGATCGCCAGTCCGCCGCCAATGGCGCATCCGGCTGCTCCGAAGCATCCGGCCAGGATCGTTATGCTTCCGACAATGCCGTTGCCGTTATCATCGTCATTGTTCGCGCCGGGGGCGCCGCCCGCGGGCTTCGTGGTCGAACCCCCGCCATCGGCCATCACGACGTTAGAAATGCAAACCACCACGAGCAACATGACTGCGACTGTTACAAATTTCGACATTTCCTGCTCCCTATGGCAACCGACTGTTTAGCGGGGTGTATATAAGCCGGTAAGGATAGCAAACACACTCGCATCAAGCCAGCACAAAACAGCTTTCGAGCTACATTTCGGCTCCAAAACGGAGCCCGCTAATGGTCGGGTTCGGCGTACAGGCCGAGGAACACCGCCGTCAGCACTGTAAAAATGAACGCCTGCAGCAGCGCTACAGCCATTTCCAGAATACAGAGAACCGCACTGCCTACGACCACGACAGGAGCGACGTAGAACACGTCGTTGAGGCCTTCGGTCATCAGGGCCTTTACGCCCTTGAGAATGAAGACCATGAGAATCGCCAACATGGCGTGCCCGGCTATCATATTTGCGAACAGCCTTATCATCAGCGCAAAGCACTTGGCGAAGACTCCGATCAGTTCGAGAAACACCATCGGGACGAGCATGATCACGCCCATCACGCCCGGTATTGCAGGGCAAAGGCTCTTGAGCCACAGCAGCGGCGAGAGGATCCAGCACAACGGCATCGGGACATTTTTCTTCCTGTGGAACTGATGGGCCGAATGGTGCAGACCGGTGAACATGATCGACAGCATCGTGATCCCCGAAAGCGCCGCACAGACAGTAAGCACGGAAGTCGGCGTGGCGCCGATCGGACGGCCCTTCATGAACGGAACATGCCACTGCACCCAAGTCGATATCGTCGCCAGCGGCGCCAGCCCGATGAGATTCATACCCAGCACAAAAACGAAAAGCGTAAGCAGCAGCGGGAGGAACTTGTAGGCCTTCTTGTCGTCGCGAAGGGCCGGACGTGCAATCGAATCGCGTACGAATACGGCGATAACCTCCAGGGCGTTGTGCGCGCCGCTGGGCAACTCCTTCCTGCGTCGAGCGATAGGGACAATAACAGCCATCAGCCCGACCGCGACGATAATCATCGCCGCAATAGCGCTGGACATCCACGTGACAGTCGCTCCTCCGATCGTCACCTGGCAACCGGGCCAGGGCTGGTCGGCCAGGTGCTCGGTCAGGTACTCCATCAGGTTGAATTTCGCTTCAGCAAGCATCATTCTGTCTCGCCGGTCCTGTTTGAGGTGGGGCGATGCTCTTCATCGCGGTTAATCTCGCCCAGCGCCACCATATAAGTGTCGTGACTCAGCGCCCTGGTGAACCATACGACCTCGCCGCCGAACATCGCCAGGTAAAACAGGCCGGTCCATATCAGCAGGACAGTAAGGTTCAGTTCAGACAGCCATCTTACCAGAAGAACAGCCGCGACAATAAGCGCCAATCTGGCGAAACCGGCGACAAGCATGCCCATCGCCGCAGCTCTGGGACCCCGCGCGGCCAGACGCGAGGTCATCAGTACGCTGACGGTCGTCGCCGCGAAGACAATTGCGCTGGCGACGCCCTGTGCGGCAAGACCGTCCTTGCCGGACAGACGATACGTGGGATACGCGCCAACGGCCCACGCGATCAGCCCAAGCATGATAATCCATGCAAAAGCGGCAACGCTACTCACTCGCATCTCCGGGCGCCCGGTCAATATGAGTCTCCATATTCTCCTGGTCGGCCCTTCTCTGGGCCAGCCATTTGCGGTACTTCATCCCGTCTCGAATCGCTCGGTACATCGCGGCAATCAGTCCGGTGACTCCCAGCACGGCGGTGAAACCGGGAAGCGTCTTGAGTTTGAGGTCCAGCAGATACCCGCCGGCGGCGAACGCCACGACAATAATCGCGAACTCCACGCCCAACCAGGAATAGCGCATAGCCTCGCGACATTCTGTCTCATCGTTACGCATCACCGACTTCATGTTCGATAGGATATTGGCCCCCGCCGGCGGTGTCAATCTCGCAATTGCCGACAAACCCGCCAATTGCGGATATCGTATTGTCGGCAGGCGTGTATTCTGCTAGGCTTAAGCGATCGCAAGGACAATACAATAACGGAGATCCCAACATGCTGCCAAAGAACATCGTCACCGTAACCATGATCGCCGCAGTCGCCCTGTGCTGCACCCAGGCGATGTGCGAAACCGCCAAACCGTGTGCCGCGGCGCCGAAGGCTGAAGAAGGTTTCGTATCACTGTTTGACGGCAAGACGCTCGACGGGTGGAAAGTCTCGACCGACAGCCCCAAGACGTTCACCGTTAAGGACGGGATGATCATCGCAAAAGGCCCCCGCGCACACCTGTACTACGCCGGCAAAGTCGCCGGGGCAAACTTCAAGGATTTCGAACTGAAGATCGACGTGATAACCAAGCCTAACTCCAACGGCGGAGTCTACTTCCACACCGCTTACCAGAAAGGCGGCTGGCCGAGCAAGGGGTTCGAGGTCCAGGTCAACAACTCCCATGGCGACTGGCGGAAGTCAGGCGGCCTGTACGCCGTCAAGGACGTCAAGGAAGCCCCAGCCAAGGACGGCCAGTGGTTCACCGAGCACATCATCGTTCGCGGCAAGCAGGTCACCATCAAGGTCAACGGCAAGACGATGGTCGAGTTCACCGAGCCGATGCCGGCCAAACCGCCCCGCGGAATGAACGGGCGCGTGCTGTCGTCGGGAACGTTCGCCCTGCAGGGACACGATCCCGGCTCGACAGTCTGCTACAAGAACATCCGCGTAAAAGTCTTGGGCTCAGAGCCGGCGGGAGAAGACCGATTCGTCCAACTGTTCGACGGCAAGACGTTCGAAGGCTGGAGGATTTCGAAAGAGAACCCCAAGACGTTCACGATCGCCGACGGCGCCATCATCGCCAAAGGACCACGGGCGCACCTGTTCTACGACGGCAAAGTAGGCAAGCACAACTTCAAGAACTTCGAACTCAAGATCGACCTGATGACGAAGAAGGGCTCGAACGGAGGAGTCTACTTCCATACGCAGTACCAGCCGAGCGGCTGGCCCGGCAAGGGCTTTGAAGTCCAGGTCAACAACACCCACCGCGACCCGAAGAAGTCCGGCGGCCTGTACGCAGTAAAGGACGTATTCAAGGCCCCCGCCGAAGACGACAAATGGTTCACCGAACACATCATCGTCCAGGGAAAGAAAATCACCATCAAAGTCGACGGAAAAACGACGGTGGAGTTCACCGAACCGACGCCGCCCAAACCGCCCCGCGGAATGAACCGGCGCGTGCTGTCGTCAGGCACATTCGCCCTGCAGGGGCACGACCCCAAGTCGGTAGTCTACTACAAGAACATCCGCGTCAAGATACTCGACGACTGACACACGGCGTCGGGTCGGCAGGTTCACCGCCCGCGGGGCCGTGAACCTGCTGACGAATCGCCACGCAGCGGCGGGGGCGCCCGTCTAAAGGCCCGACGGTGCGTCGGCCTGTCGCCGACGACTTGTCCTGGATAGCTCAAGGAGCGATGCAGGAAGTCGTCACGCCATTAGCCCGCAGCCAACTGCACGCAACGCGCGGGTTACTCCTTGAATTCGACAAGCTCCATCATCGTCGCCATGGAGCCCAATGCGTCATTTTCGCTCTTGACTATCCAGCCGGGAACGTCTTTGCACATGTAGGACCTCGATGTGATCTTCTTGCCTCCGGCTTCGGTCACCACTTCCCAGACCTCGCACTTGAGCGATTTGCCCGCCACTGTTAGCGTCTGATCGGGCAGTTTCTTGCCCTTGGCCTGGACATTTTCCGGCCCAGCCTTGCCGTCGGGCGCGGGTTTTCCGTATCGCGGAAAATCCTGATTGCGAACCATCGGCACGGGCATCGCAGGCGCCACGGTGGTCACCTTGACCGTGACGGCATCGTCTGTGACCTTAGTCACTTCCTGGGACATGGTCATGTTGTTCTGCATCTTGAACTTGACCATCGTGCCGACTTTGGCGTCTGACCAGCCGGTCTTGATCTTCTCGCCGCCAGTCGGTTTGGGCGTATCCGGAGGAGTAACCTTAGGCGTGTCCGGCGGCGTCACCTTAGGCGTATCCGGCGGCGTAACCTTCGGCGTGTCCGGCGGCGTCACCTTAGGCGTATCCGGCGGCGTAACCTTAGGCGTGTCCGGCGGCGTAACCTTAGGCGTGTCCGGCGGCGTAACCTTAGGCGCGTCCGGCGGCGCAACCTTAGGCGTGTCCG